>ERZ1026844.292-NODE-292-length-40018-cov-11.161399_pt1 | contig 40018 bp, 33 predicted proteins | sample MGYA00380152_ERZ1026844 | MGnify/ENA primary metagenome ERZ1026844 (study PRJEB33269, sample SAMEA4719788) | human gut metagenome | biome: human-associated habitat; feature: organic feature; material: feces | place: Cameroon | collected 2013-10 ... | reverse complement strand
GATCTGTGCAACTTCGTCAAGGAGGTGCAGTTCGACCGTCTGGGCTGCTTTGCCTACTCGGCTGAGGAGAACACCGTGGCCGCCCGCATGGACGGCCAGATCGAGCAGGAGGTCAAGGAGAAGCGCGCCGAGCTGGTGATGCAGATCCAGACCGGCATCATGGCCCAGAAGCAGGCGGCCAAGGTCGGCCAGACCGTCCGCGTCATCTGCGATGGCATCGACGACGAGAGCGGCCTGTACCTCTGCCGCACCGCAGCCGATGCCCCCGAAGTGGACGGCAACGTCTGCGTTTCCAGTGAAGAGCCGCTGTATCCCGGCGCGTTCTATGATATCCTGGTAGACGACAGCGATCTTTACGATCTGTATGGTACTGTCGAAAAATAACAAATTGGAGGGTAAAACGTATGAATCTGCCCAATAAACTGACCCTGTGCCGCATCATTCTGGTGCCCGTCTTCATGATCTTCGTCTCGCTGACCGAGTTTGGCACCGAGACCTTCAATGCCACATGGTATCTGGTGGCAGGCATCGTCTTCGCCGCCGCCAGCTTCACCGATTATCTGGACGGCCATCTGGCCCGCAAGTGGCACATGGTCACCGACTTCGGCAAGTTTGCCGACCCGCTGGCCGACAAGCTGCTGACCACGGTGGCCCTCATCTACATGATGCGGGACGGCGTGTGCAGCCCCGTGGTGCTCTGCATCATCCTGGCCCGCGAGTTCGCGGTGTCCGGCCTGCGGATGGTCGCCGCCGGTGCGAAGGACGGCAAGGTCATCGCGGCCAATATGTGGGGCAAGGTGAAGACGGTGCTGCAGATGCTGACCATCATCTTCTACTTCTTCGGCATCTCGCTGACCTATGGCAATACCGTCCTCGGCAATCTGGACGTCTGGTTCATCTCCTACTGGCTGTGCTGGCTGGTGGCAGCGGCCACCGCCATCTCCGGCATCAAGTATCTGTGGGACAACCGCAGCTTCATCAACACGGCAAAATGATCCATTCTGGAATAAAATGAAACAAAATTCGCTTTTGGATCAGCTTCGGCGGGTGTTGTCCATCCTGCTGAACCTGGCCGTGGTGCGGATGGAGCCCATCGCCATCCGGATGAGCTGGGAAGCGGTGGGCGAGCAGTCTCTGACCTTCTACACCGAAAACTCCAACCTCTTCTCGGCGGCGGTCTGCCTGCTGGTGGCAGTCTGCCAGCTGTGGGCGCTGCTGTCCGGCCGTGCGCTGCCCCGCTGGGTCAAGCGGCTGAAGTTTATTGCGGCCTGCTGCCTGACCCTGACCTTCCTGACGGTGGTCTTCGTGCTGGCACCCTACTACCCCGATGAGGGCGGCGTGGTGTTCCTGCTGACGGAAAGCTCCATGCTGTACCACCACCTGCTGAACCCGGTCCTCGTTTTTGTCTCCTTCGTCTTTCTGGAACGGGAGCCGCGGCTCCCGGCCCGGAACATCCCGCTGGCGCTGGTGCCGACGGCGATCTACGGAAGCATCGCTCTGTGGGCCAACTACCAGCGTCTGTGGACGGGGCCTTACCCCTTTTTGCTGGTGTATGAGCAGACGCCCCGGCAGACGGTGCTGTGGTGCGCGTGCATCCTGGCCGGGAACCTGATCTGCGCAGCGCTGGTCTGGTGGCTGGGGGGCAACAGCCGAAAACGCCGATAAACTGCAACAAAAAGAGCCTGTTTTCTGACGGCAGCTGCCGCCGGAAAACAGGCTCTTTTTGCGTGAAGCAGGGGGGAACGGATCAGTCCGCTTTCTTATATTCCGCCTTCATGGCAGAATAGCCGATGAGGACGGTCCACACATAGGCGCAGGTCTTGGGGATCATCAGCAGGCCGATGGCCGGGATCACATCGCCCCACAGCACCACCGGGATATAGAAGCCGAAGCTCAGCACGATGGTGAGCCACATCCAGCGGAACGCGGTGTCGTGGTGCTCCTTGGCGCTGCGGTAGAACAGCACGATGACCAGCAGGCCCAGCAGCGCGAAGGGGAGGTTGCGGTAGATGCCCCAGGACAGGGGAGAATGGTTGGTGAGCCACTGGTTCTGGGGCATCATGCAGAGGATCACACGGGCAGCCGACAGAGCGTAGACGGCCCAGGTCACGGCCTTCTGGCCCTGGATGTGGTAGCGCTGACGCCAGACGTAGTACAGCAGCACATAGAATACCGTCATGGTGACCGAGGTGATCCACTTGCCCAGACCCAGCTGGAAAGCGTAGCTGTCAAGGCCGGTGGTGCACAGAGCCAGTGCGCGGGGCACCAGATGGAAAGAATCACCGGCACCCAGCACCACAGCCATCCAGCCAAACAGCTGGAACTGGGCGGAGCCTTTGCTGTTCCGGATCATGCGGATGCCCACGGAAAGGACGGTGAGCAGATAAAAAATGTCAAAAAGCGTTTCAAAGATCGCACGCATCGTAAAAATCTCCTTTGTTGTCTGAAATGGGTGGAATGGGGGAATGCAGCGGGGTCCTGCCTGAGAGTACAAACATCACCTTCTTGATTGAACAATGTTCACTTTGGCGGATAAAAAATCCCCACGAAACCGTGGGAAGTTTTTTAATAGATGGCCCGCCGGACGATCTCCAGCACCATGGACGGGTCGAAATCCTGCTGCACCAGCGCGGAAAGCATCTGGGAAAACAGGACCCCGGCAAACCGCTCGGCGGTGAACTGGTCGTTGAAGGCGTCCGGCCGGACGTTGGGGTCCTGCTTCAGGACGAAACACAGCTGCCGCAGGATGTGCTGCCACGCCTGCTGCATCTGCTGTTTTCCATCCGCCGTGCCCTGGTGCATAAAGCCAAGGGAGTGGTGGGTGAAAAAGCCGGGATACTGGGCGCAGCCGTATTCCAGCTGCCGGTACATCCAGCGGACACAGGCCAGCGTGTCCCGGAAGACGGCTTCGTCCTCCGGACGGTGGAAGATATCGTTCCAGATGCTTTCCACCGTGGCGCTCACCAGCTCGGTCTTGGATGCAAAGTAGTTGTAGATGCAGCCCACCGACACACCGCAGGCCGCAGCCACGGCGCGGATGTTGACCGCTGCCCATCCATTTTGCTGGATGAGGGCACGACTGGCTTTTAGGATATCCTCTTTGGAGGTTGCGGTAAGATTCATGCGATCACCTCAAAATGAACTGTGTTCAGTATAGGCGGAACACAGCGTTCTGTCAAGGGGAAAAGCAAAAAAGTTTTTGGAAATGTTTGCACGGTGCAAAAAAGGCTGCCCCGCGGAAAGACCCGTGGGGCAGCCTTGGAAAGAACGCTGGTCGTTACAGCAGCGGGATGCCGGCCTTGGCGCAGGCTTCGTGCGTGGCCTGATCCCAGACGCTGGCCTGGACCTCGCCGATGTGGGCACTGCCCAGCAGCAGCATGCACAGGCGGCTCTGGCCGATGCCGCCGCCGATGGTGTAAGGCAGCTCGCCGGACAGAACGGCCTTGTGGAACGGCAGGGCGCGGCGGTCATCGCAGCCCGCCATGGTCAGCTGCCAGTCCATGCTTTCGGGGCTGACGCGGATGCCCATGCTGCTCAGCTCATAGCTGCACTGCAGCGGCTCGTTCCAGAACAACAGGTCGCCGTTCAGGTCCCAGTCGTCGTAGTCGGGCGCACGGCCATCGTGGGGCTTGCCGCTCTTCAGCGGGGCACCGATCTTCATCAGGAAAGTGGTGCCGTTTTCCTTGACGAAAGCGTTCTCACGCTCCTTCGGGGTCAGGTCAGGGTACCGATCTTCCAGTTCCTGGGTGGTGATAAAGGTCACGTTCGGGGTGTGCAGGGGCAGGTCCTGCAGCTGGGGGAACATGGCGTGGAGGTTCATCTCGGTGGCGCAGACCGCCGACACGATGGAGCGCACGACATTTTTCAGATAGGCTTCGTTGCGGTCCTCTTCACGGATGACCTTCTCCCAGTCCCACTGGTCCACGTAGACGGAGTGGAGGTTGTCCAGCTCCTCATCGCGGCGGATGGCGTTCATGTCGCAGTACAGGCCCTTGCCCACCCGGAAGCCGTAGTCCTTCAGGGCTTTGCGCTTCCACTTGGCCAGCGACTGCACCACCTGCGCTTCGGTGCCGCTGTCCTTGATGTCGAAGGTGACCTTCCGCTCGACGCCGTTCAGGTCGTCGTTCAGGCCGGTGGAGGCCTCCAGGAACAGCGGTGCGGACACACGGTAGAGGTTCAGCGTGGCGCAGAGCGTGTCTGCGAACAGCCGCTTCACGGTGCCGATGGCGCGCTGGGTGTCGTACAGATTCAGCGCAGGCGTGTAGTTTGCCGGGATGATCGTTTTACTCATGGCAGTTTACCCCTCTCTTGCGCTCCAGACCGGCCGAATTGCCGGAGCCGGAGACGCTTCCCTTTAATATAGTAAATTATGGCACAAGTTGAGGGAGATGTAAAGGGGGATGCCGAAAAAGCTGCGCTCAGGCGGGCAGGGTGCGCAGAATGAACTGCGGCCCCTCCTTGCCCACCGTCCCGGTGGGGACGAAGCCGACCTTGCGGAGAACCGCCTGGGAGGCCGCATTGGCGGGTTCGGTCTCAGCCTCCACGGCGGCCACACCGGGCTGGGCCAGCGCCCAGCGGCAGGCGGCGCGGACGGCCTCGGTGGCATAGCCCTGGCCCTGAAATTCGGGTGAGATGCCGTAGCCGATCTCCGGCTGGCCGTTTTGGGGCAGACCCTTGAAGCAGAGGTCGCCGACAAAGTCGCCGGAATCGTTCTGGTAAAGGCCCCAGGCCGTGTACCAGATCCACTGCTCCGGGTGCCGGAGGGAGAGGGTCAGCATTTCGGTATAGGGGCCGACCAGCTCCGGGTCGGTGGTGCGGGCGAGCAGGGCGCGCATCCCATCCGGCTGCAGCGGGATGAGAAAAAGGCGTTCGGTCAAAAGCTGCATGATGTGAACCCTCCGATTTGTTTTTGCCCAGTGTAGCACAGCCGGAGAATGGCGTCAAATCGCTTGACTTCCTGTCCGGCGGCTATTATAATAAATCTGTATCAGAACAAATGCGTTGATCCGGGCAGAGTAGCGCAGGGAGCGTCTGCACAGAGAGAACGGGCCGTTGGCTGGGAGCCTGTTTGCAGAGGACTGTGGGAAGTGCGCCCGGAGAGCACACTGCGGGAAGGACAGTATCGCAGTGCGGCGGCCGCCGTTACCGGCTTTGAGCGACAAACAGAAGTGGAACCGCGATTTGGAATGAGAACCGCCTTCGTTGCTGTACCAGGGTACAGCAAGGAGGGCTTTTTTGTTTTTGCGGCTTCTGTCTGCCACACAAAAGGAGAGGTTTTTATGCAGATTTTCAACACCCTGACCCGCCAGAAGGAAGAGTTCGTGCCGCAGGTGCCCGGCGAGTATCGCATCTACGTCTGCGGCCCGACCGTTTACAACTATATCCACATCGGCAACGCCCGCCCGCTGATCGTGTTCGACACCCTGCGCCGCTATCTGGAATACCGCGGCAACAAGGTCATCTATGTGTCCAACATCACCGATATCGACGATAAGCTCATCAAGAAGGGCCAGGAAGAGGGCACCTCCATGAAAGAAGTCGCCCAGCGCTTTGAGGCCGAGTACCTCAAGGATGCCGCCGGTCTGAACTGCAAAAAGCCCACCGTCCAGCCCCGCGCCACCGAGCACATCCAGCAGATTTTGGACATCGTCAAGGACCTGATCGACTCCGGCCACGCCTATGTGGCCAAGAACGGCGACGTCTACTTCCGCGTCAAGAGCGACCCGGAGTACGGCAAGCTCAGCCACCTCAAGCTGGACGATCTGGAGAGCGGCAACCGCGAGCTGCGCAGCCAGATGGAGGATGACCTGAAGGAAGACCCCGCCGACTTCGCAGTCTGGAAGGCCGCCAAGCCCGGCGAGCCTGCCTGGGAAAGCCCCTACGGCATGGGCCGCCCCGGCTGGCACATCGAGTGCAGCGCCATGAGCCGCACCCATCTGGGCAAGACCATTGACCTGCACTGCGGCGGGCAGGACCTCATCTTCCCCCACCACGAGAACGAGATCGCCCAGAGCGAGTGCGCCAACGGCTGTGCGTTCGCCCGCTACTGGATGCACAACGGCTTCATCAATGTGGACAATCAGAAGATGTCCAAGAGCCTGCACAACTTCTTCACCGTCCGCGATGTGGCCAACCTCTACGGCTATGAGCCCATCCGCTACTTCATGCTGACCGCAGGCTACCGGATGCCGCTGAACTACACCGTAGACCTCATCGAGAGCTGCAAGAACAGCCTGGAGCGCCTGTACACCTGCCGCGAAAACCTCGATTTCGCTCTGAGCAAGAGCGAGTTCGGCACCGACGAGAGCCTGAAGGCCAAGGCCGACGAGGCTCGCACCAAGTTCTGCAAGGCCATGGACGACGACCTGAACACCCCCGACGCGCTGGCTGCGGTGTTCGATCTGGTCAAGGAAATCAACACCCTGTCCGCTTCTTCCACCAAAGAAGCGCTTGAAGCTGCCGCCAAGGCGTTCGACGAGATCACCGACGTGCTGGGCCTGATGTACAACCGCAGGAAGGACGAGGTGCCCGCCGAAGTGACCGAGCTGGTCGAAAAGCGCGCTGCGGCCAAGAAAGCCAAGGACTGGGCCACCGCCGATGCCATCCGCGCCCAGCTGACCGAGATGGGCTGGGCCGTCAAGGATACCGCCCAGGGCCCCCAGCTGAGCAAGCTGTAAAGCAAGGAAAGTTTAATAAACGCAATTTGAAAGGAATATGCCTAATGAGGATTGATACGGATAAGCGCATTGTCAATTTGGGCGAATGTGTTGTAGATTATGACGAACTAAAAACCGTTCAGATGCGTGATATTATTTATAAAAAGGAAAAACTTTTTTCGGAAGGTGAAATTCTTCTACACGAGAAATTTGTAGGAATTATTGAAGGAAAGACTATAAGATTTCTGTACGATAAAGAAGGCGCGCCGGAAAGAGTTATCAACTTTATAAGAAAAAGTGGTAACTATTATAGCACAAATTTGAAATCGCAGATGAAACTTTCCCGTGATTGGATGGATAGCTCACGGGGACGAATAACGCATAAGTTTTATGAACTACTCGTTCAAGAAATCATTGACAGAGATGGTAAGGCGGCGCTTCCTTCAATTCCGTATGGAGATTATTGGAGAGAAGATAAATGGGATGAAGGAGACTTATTGGAGCAATTCTATAACCAGTATAGCAATTACTACCATATAGGCGGAGAAAAATTTTATCTGGTAGATGATTTGCAAGAAGCATATGCTCTTTTGACTTCCGTTCTCCCTGAGAACCGCAGTGCAACTGAAAAACGGCTGATGGCGGAACAGGCCCAAAGAGATGAGGAAGAAAAAGAACGGCGGCAGAACGAAGTGGATGCTGGCTTTGAGAAAAGATATGGAAGCATCCCGAAACTGAAAGCGGAACTGATTGAGTGGGCGCATTCTGATCCGGGAATTTATGAAGCAAATCAAAAGTATAATGAATGTGAAAAAGCTCGAAAGCAGGTGCTGCAGAATCAGCCGATAAATGAAATAGAAAATAGATATTCCGATTACGATAACAACTACAATTACTACGATTATAATGCGTTTTTGGAACGTGGCAGGAAAATTGCAGAAAGGCGTAAGAAGGAAAACGAAGAACGTGAACTGCAAAAAGTTCTGCAAGAAACTGCAAAAGCACCATATTTGGAGTTCTACTCAAAGGCTTTGATTTGCGTGAAATTGTATTTCCATGAGATATACGATTTCTATCATGGAATTGAGGATGAAAGATACAGGCTCCCTGATGATTGGGATGTGCAAAAGGCTCTGAACTATCTGTGTGATGCCCCGACGTATCCGATTGCCAGAATGAAGTTCTACGGTGCGCCATCGACGCGAGAAGTAGATGAGACGATTGCAGAAAAGCGAAAAACTGCACTTCAAAAGTACATTCAATCCATGCGAATGCTCTTTGCGCAAAAGGGAGACTTCCGTGATGGAGAAATTCCAGAACAGAAGAAAGAACTGGTCGATTGGCGCGATAGAAAAGAGCCATTCCAGTTGGCGCTGAAAAAGTATTTTGGGTACAAAGAGAATTTTGAATACGTGGAACGTGTAGTCTCAAGCGCAAAGCGGGAGGAGATCAAAGAGGCGTTTGCAGATTACTTGGAGTTCTACCAGAATGCAAAGGTCTTTATCAGCGATTATCTGAATGAAATCAACCGCAAAAAAGATGCCCGGAAAGAAATCCCGCAGGAAGATTTAGACCGAGCACTGATGTATTTTTACAACACCGACTCACCGGAAGAAGCCAGAGAAGCGGTCAAAGAAAAAAAGTACAGAGAATCCCGCCAATATGGTGAAAAAGGTGAGGAAGAAGTCGAGTATGCTTTGAAGTGGCTTGTGGGTGACTATATCAAGCTGGAAAAAGATGCGTCCGGAAAGTATGGAACAAAGGCCATCGTTCTGAACAATAAGGATTTTGTGGATGAACCACAGGAGTTTGACCATATTGTGATTGGGCCGCAAGGCGTCTTCAATATTGAAACCAAGAATTATACGGGGAAAATCATCATTGACCGGGATGGTAACTGGATACGTGAGCAAAGTGATGGCCGAAAGGTCGGCGAACGGAATCCGTTGCAACAGTCCAGACGACATGAAGCGGTGCTTCGGTCTATCGTCGGAGATGACGTTCCCATTATAAGCATTCTGGCCATTGCAAATCCGAAAGCCATTATTCAAGGCGCAGAAAACTCAAAAGTGAAGTTGCTGAAATCGGATGTTCTCGAAGAGTACATTTCAAATTACAAGGGCGCTGTCTCCTATACGAAAGAGAAAATTCAAGCATTAGCAGACGAAATCGAAAAATATCGAGTGTCCAAGTAAGCAACAACTGCTTAAACTGCCGCCGTAAAAAATCACGGCGGCAGTTTTTATATCAAAATTTTGAGTTACTTGAATCCCGTTATTGACCCAAAGGGCAGGATGCGGTAAAATAAAGTTGGCCCAAAGCAATTTTTGGCCCGGCGGGAAGTCTCCCGCCGCACGACCGCAACCTTTGAAATGCAAACAGGAGGTCTGCTCTATGAAGACCAAAAGGATGATCTCGCTGCTGCTCGCCGTCCTTCTGACGCTGAGCGTGGCCGTTACCCCGGCGTTTGCAGCGTCGGCGGGGAATCTGCTGCCCGCCGCAAAAAGTGCAGATGTCGAGGAAAGCAATGATGTCGTCTCCATCCGCCTGACCACTTCGGGTGAGTTGGTTTATGGTTCGCCGTTCACCCTCAGCGTCGTGACCAAACCCGCCGACACCCAGTATATCGGCGTGGTCATCGGCACCAAGGGCGAGGCAAAGGGCTATGTGACGCTGGTCCTCTCGGACAAGATCCGCACCCTGCTCAAGCTGATCCCGCTGCCGCGCAAGATGTCCGCTACGCCGGATCAGCAGGAAGAATTCAACCTCTACGCCTACATCAAGCAGCTCATTGACGGCAACGACGTGAGCGTACTGCTGCGGGTGGCCGACGAGGTCGTTTCGGTGATGGATGTGCTGCAATTCTATATGCCCACCATCAAGGACGTTTCCACCGGCCTGAAGCTGGCGCTGGAACTCATCCGAAAATTCCTGCCGGATGGTGCCTTCAGCCGCATCTACGTGGATGAGCAGCCGACCGAGTCCGGCAACTATGTGGCCGGTGCAGTGGCGCTGGAATCCGGCGACGTGAACACCGCCGGTGTGGCCATGTTCCGCATCAAGCCGAAGACGGAAGGCGTCCGCACCTACTGGGCGCAGGAAGTGCCCGAAACGATGACCGTGGAGGAAGCACAGAACTACGACCTGAGCGCCGTGCTGGAAGTGGACGGCCAGCCCGTTCCGGAGGGCAAGATCAGCTACACCTATAAAAAGGGCGGCTGGTTCGGCAGCAAGTCCGACACCCTGCCCACCCAGCCGGGCGAGTATGTCCAGACCGCGACCGTGGGCGGCAACTACTCCTGCGAGAAGATCACCCGCACCATCGTCATCCAGTAAAACGATCAGACAATGATAAGACCCCTGCCGTGCAGCTGCATGGCAGGGGTCTTTTGTATCAGTGTATCAGCGGAGATCAGATGCCCCGGAACCGCCAGCCCCAGCCGCCGCCGCAGCAGCAGTTGCAGAGGAGGTTCAGCAGGATCATGCTCCAGCACCAGCGCATCAGGCCGCCCGGCTGGGCATAGGTCGTCTGGGTGCGGTAGGTGCGGCCGGAGCTTTGCAGATTGCGCAGATGCACCTGGTATTCGGTGTTGCCCGGCTCCATCTGGGCGGCGCGGCGGGCGTCTTGCAAGGCGTCGATGCTGTTGCCCAGGCCCTGGTTCGCCAGCGACGAGAGGTAATACCACCGGGCGGTGCGGTTCGCGATGCCGTCCAGCACACGGCGGGCCTCGGCGTAGCGGCGGTTCACGATGAAGTTGCGCGCCGCCTGCAGTTCGGGTGTGTCCGCGCTGCTGAAGCCCGGCCCACTCTGCTGCTGGTAGCCGCCGAACCCAAACCCAAAACCGAACGGGTCGAACCCGAAGTCCCAGTCGCCGTCCTGCTGGCTGTAGCCCTGCTGATAGCCGCTGTTGTAGAAGCCGCCATAGCTCTGCTGCTGGCCGTAGGGGTTGCCGTAGCCGCCGTTCTGGGGGCCGGTCTCCCCCTTGGTGATGGCGTCGTAGGCCGCCTGCACTTCCTTGAAGTGCTCTTCGGCCGTGGGGTCGTTGGGGTTCAGGTCGGGGTGCCAGCGCTTGCACTTGGCACGATAGGCTTTTTTGATTTCTTCCTCGCTGGCTCCGCGCTGGATGCCCAGCACCTCATAGGGGTCTTTCATGGATCAACTTCCTCACGTCTCTACGAACTTGCGCGGCCTTGCTGCCGCACGAACAAAATTAAGTGTACAGGACAATGCCTGAAAAATCAAGAGAAACCGCCTCATTCGGCGGCTCTGGGGGGATTTTTTGCATGTTTGCAGTTGTATTTGAGCCAGACGCCGGAGTAGAGGATGTTCCGCAGCAGGTCCACATCCTCCACGCAGGGCAGGCGCTCAAAGCTGCGGGCACAGTTGGCGAGCAGCAGCTCGAAGATCTCCCGCATCTCTTCTTCGTAGCCGGGCAGCTGGTGCAGGCTGCGCAGCGGGTTGTAGGCTCCCTTTTTCAGGTCGCGGTCGAGGTCGTCGTAGGCATCCAGCAGGTAGATGTATTTGCCCAGATGAAAGCCGATGCTGCGCAGCTCCGGAGACCAGTGGTCCTGCTTGTAGTCGAACAATTCCGCCATCAGGTCGCCAAAGCAGCCGGACACGGCGTCCAAGTCTTCGCTGCCCTCGGCCTCGTACTGCGCCAGCCGGTCCAGACAGGCGCGGATGGCGCTGCACTGCCGTGGCCAGCGTTCGGCGGCTGCCGCAGTGGGGGCGGCGAGCAGCACCTCGAACCCCAGCCCCAGCAGGCTGCGGTCATCGTTCCACTTGTCCTGCGCGTTGTAGTAGTGGAGCGCAACGCTCAGGTCGGCGCAGTAATCGGTTGGCCCGCTGGAACGCCAGTCCACCTTCCGGATGGGGTGGATGGGGCAGTGGTCTGCGCCGGTGTGCAGCGCGGTCTCGCCATCGTACAGGCTGGAGAGCAGCAGATCCAAAAAGGTCAGGTCATAGCTCAGGGTCAGCCGCCCGCGCAGGCCGTGCAGCGCACCGATGCGGCGGCAGAGCCCGCAGTAGGCTGAGCGGTACCGCGCCTGCGCTTCCGGCGAAAGCGCAGACTGATTCGGGATCACATATCCGAACATGGCTCAGCTCTTCTTGATGAACTGGGTGCCGCAGCGGGGGCAGGAGATCTGGATGCGGCCGCGCCCGCGGGGCACACGGAGCTTCTGGCGGCACTGGGGGCAGCGGTAATAGTGGTAGACCTTGCGGTTGGCCCACTGCTCTTTCAGACCCCGGAACTTGTTGTCCACCCGGTCTTTGAGGGTGTAGAACTTGTAATTCTCTTCGGTCCGCTTCGAGATGTTGCGGCTGAAGGTGCGGTAATAGCAGAAGCCCAGCAGCACCACACCCAGCCAGGTGAACAGGCTGATGCGGCTGACGATGGCGATGAGCAGCAGAACCAGAGAGGCGATGCTCAGAAACTGGTTCAGGCCGTCGGTGCCGTAGCGGCCGATCATAAAGCGGCGAAGTTTTTCTCTCATAATCGTACAGTCCTTTGTCCTCAAACTCTTCAAAAGGGGACGGCCGAAGCCGTCCCATAAACTCTTTACACCCATAGAATATCAGCCAAACATGATAAAACTTTGAACGGAGTGCAAATCTATCATGAAAGGACGAGATTTAAGAACGCTTGCGCACCGTGAGCACGGCTTCGGTGTCCAGCGCGCCCTCCATTTTGCAGTGGAGCACGGCGCGGCCTGCCCGGCCGGTGGTGGCAAGGTAGGTGCCCGCCATGCCGCCCCGCAGCGGCACGACGCTGGGGCCGAGGATCCTGACCGGACCTTCCACGCTCAGCTGGACGGCCTCGCCGCAGTAGGGCAGGACGTTGCCGTTCTGGTCGATGGCCCGCAGACTGACGGCAGCGCAGTCCCAGGTGGGGCCGTCCGTCAGCAGGGGATTGTAGACCGTGCACTCCAGCCGGACGCTCTGCACCGGCTCCCGCACCACGGTGCGGACGGTGCGCCCGTGCCACACGGCCTCGAACCGGTAGACGCTGGAGGGCGAGCCGAGGACGCCGATGTACTTGTAGTACATCCGGAGCAGGTCATTCCAGCTCAGCCGCAGCGAGAGCAGCCGCGCCCGGCTCAGGGGCGAAAGGCTCAGCGCGTCCCGGCGCATCTCGTTGAGGATGGCGGCCACCTGCGGCGCGACCATGGGGTCCAGCCCCTCATACTTTTCGAGCAGGGAGCCGACGAAATCCTGCACCTCGATGGGCGGATGGGGCAGCGCCGCGAACCGGCCCCGGCGGTCCGGGCTGAACTCGGCAATGAAATCGTTGCCGCGGTAGAGCCGGACGCTCTCGGCGTTGGTGAACACCCAGCAGGCCCCGGCAAACCCGCCGGGGTGGTCGCCCAGCGCCATGCTGGACGAAACTTCCAGCACGATGTCGGAGGGGGAGCGGGGCGTCTTCTGGCTGGCATAGACGGCGGCGGAGAGCTTCGGGTTCCGGAACGAGTCGAGCACACCGTGGTAGCAGATGCGGTCGCCGCTGCCGAACTCCCGGTGGGTGTTGTAATCGGCCATGCACCAGCCAAAGCTGCCCGCCACGCCCGGCTGGGCGATGGCATCGTTCAGGACGGCCGCGTGGTGGAGGGCCTGGGCCAGCCGGTGCGGCTCGTCGTCAAAGGTCTTGGCCGGGAACTGCTGGCCCCCGAACTCGCTGATGAGGTAGCCCTTGCGCAGGTCGGGCGTGACGGCGGAGCGGTTCTCGCAGCCAGCCCCCCGCCCGGTGTAGGAGTAATCGTTGTAGGCGTAAACGTCTTCCAGCAATTGGTCTTTGCGGCGGATGTGGGCACCGCCGGTGGGGCGGGTGGGGTCCAGCCGCCGGACGGCCTCATTGGTGCGCTTGTAGAACGCTTCATCGTCGGGGCTGCCGTTGACCCGTACGCCCCACAGAAAGACGCTGGGATGGTTGCGGCACTGGCAGACCATCTCGCGGCAGTTCTGCAATGCCTGCGCCTGCCAGCTCTCGTCGCCGATGTGCTGCCAGCCCGGCATCTCCACAAAGACCAGAAGCCCCAGCTCGTCGCAGGCGTCGAGGAAGGCTTGGCTCTGGGGGTAGTGGCTGGTGCGGACTGCGTTGCAGCCCAGCTGCTTTTTCAGGATCTGGGCATCCAGCTGCTGGATGCTGTCCGGCATGGCGTAGCCCTGATAGGGGTAGCTCTGGTGGCGGTTCAGGCCGCGCAGCTCCACCCGCTGGCCGTTGAGGTACAGCCCGCCCGCCACGAACTGGAGGGTCCGGAAGCCGAATCGGGTGGATTTTTCGTCCAGCACCCGGTCGGGCAGGCCGCTGGTGCCGGGGCGGATGAGCCGCACGGTGAGGGTGTACAGGAAGGGGTGGCCGATGCTCCATGGATGGACGCCGTTCAGGGTGCCCACGATGGGCAGCGACAACTCGCCGCTGTAGAGCGCCCGGCTCCCGGCGGGGCTGCGGATCTCGGCCTGCAAGGTGCAGCCGACCGTTTCGCCCACGGTGGAGGTGTAGATGCGGAAATCGCCCTCGGCCTGCGCCTCGATGAAGATGTCCCGCAGATAGGCAGGCTCTTTCACGTCCAGTGAGACGGCGCGGTAGATGCCGCCGTAGGTCAGGAAATCGATCTGCCCGCCGAAGGGCGGGATGTTCAGGTCTTCCCGGCTGTCGCACCGGACGGCCACGACGTTCTGCTCCCCCAGACGGAGGGATTCGGTCAGGTCCACGGTAAAGGCCGTGTAGCCGCAGCCATGATGAAACACCCGGCGGCCGTTGCAGAAGACGGTGGCGTCGTGCGCCACGGCCTCAAAGGTCAGCAGGACCGTGCGGCCCTGCCACTCTTTGGGCGCAAAAAACTCCCGCCGGTAGCCGCAGAGCCGCTGGTAATCGTTCTCATTGCAGTAATTGTAGGGCAGCGTCCTGACCGTGTGCGGGATGCGCACCGGGGTCAGGGGCAGATCCGGACATTCCGGCCGCACGATGGCGGGGTCGAATACCGGGGTGAAGGTCCAGCCGTCGTTCCAATCGTAGTGTTCCATAGCCTGCTCTCCGTCATGGTAAAAAATACTTATCTTCATGTTACCACAAAGTTATGAACGAAAAAAGCTCTACGCGGGGATTTCAGCCGTTTCGGAATAAAAATTCCGAAAACAGCAACAAAAAAGTCCTCCGCAGAAGCCAAGACTTGTGCGGAGGACGAAATGCGATTGAAACAGGACAGAGTGAAAATGGATTATCGCTTATAAATTATCTTGTCAAGCTGAGCGATTTCATCTTCGGTCAGCTTATTGCCAGCGGCATCGGTAACGGTCTTCGGGGTGGTGGTGTAATCGAAGGTGTAAACAGACCAGTCGCTGGGGATCTCCATGATGACACTGCCCGGGATGGAGGTGCTGTAATCCAAGATGTGGGTCTTGAACTCTTGGCCATTTTCCGACGAAATCAGGTAGACCAGCTTGCCTTTGGTGTCAAAACAGTAAGATCGGGTCATGATCTTGCCGGTCTTGTCGCCTTTATAGGTCGTAACTTCGGTATAGTAAGAGACATAGTTCACTTTCTGAGTCGTCTTGACGATGGAATCCATCCTGTAGATTTCGCCCTCAGAGGAAGAACTGCTGCCGTTGGACTTATAGGTGATTGCGATCTTGGCATCCCGATAGAGCATATAGTTGGTTCCGTCAATCATAAGGGATTCGTATGCGGATCCGTTGGAGTAGCTGCTCTTGTAATAGGATTTCTGAACCCGGTGATCACTGCCGAACACCAGAGCGGTTTCATAAATGTTCCGTCCGCCATGCGAGTCGATCTGAGCCGTCTTCTCATACCACGTCTTGGAATTGTAACGCTGCAGATTGTACTTATTGGTCAGGCTATCCTTATAAGTGAACTTTGTGGAAGACGAACCGCTGCTGGACGAACTGCTTGAGCTGCCGCCGTTGCTATCGGAGCTGGAATCGGACGAGCTGCTGGAGCTGCCGGGATTGCCGGAGCCGCCCGTGCTGGTGGAACCGCTGGTGCTGGGACCGGCACTTGCGCCGCCGCAGGCCGTCAGCATCGAAAGAGCCATTGCCGCGGCCAGAATGCCCACGGCAGCACGTTTCATCATACGCATAATAAGATACCTCCATTTGTGATGGTAATCGGCAGCTTTCCCAAAATGAGCTGCCGCTTGACCCCATCTTACCCTCCCGGAAATCCGGTGTCAATCGCTTTTTGAAACTTCGGCACTGTGTCAAAAATTGACGCGAATTTCCAGCAATTCTGCCAATCAAAAAAGAGCTGCTGAACGATCGTCAGCAGCTCTCAGGAATAGCGACATTCAAATTGGAAGGAGGCATAAGATTCAATTGCATTTTCACGGAACATATGTTACACTGAAAATGCCGCCGAAAAGCGGCAAGGTGCTGCCTGCATTGATAGGTGGTCATGCTCCCGTACCCGTTCGCTGAACCATTCCACGGAATGAAACCGGCACCGGGAACGGACTTTTTTGGAAGAAACTTCCCGGAGCCTGTAGGCGAAGGGAGGGATGTCAAATGAATCTGATGGAGACTCTGACGCTTCTGATGGTCATTTTCAGTTTGCTGGGATTGATCGTCGATGTGATCCGTCTGACCTTCGAGGTTACGACAAAGACTTCTCAGAAACATAAGAACAACAAAAAAGATTGACCGCCTCAGTTGTCCAGACTCGTGCGATCAATCTCTTTTTGATTGACGGGAACGGGAGCTGACCCTTGCAGGCAGCACCTTTTCTATATCCCATTATAGCGGCTTTCCTGAACTTTGTCAAGGAAGCGTTTTGGTTCGCTTTACCGAATAAAATTGGTCATGGGGCGGCGGGGATTCTCCGGGTGCCGGATGCCGGCGGCCTTGCCGGCCTCGATGCACTGGAGCAGCCAGGCCATGTTCCGGCCCAGCTCCCGCATCACGGCGCAGCCCTCTTCGTCCTGCAGGACCTGTGCGGGGTTGGAGCCGTGGACCATGGCCCAGTAGGAGCCGTTGACCAGCGGCATGTGGAAGAACTCCGGGTATTTGACCAGCTGGTCCAGCGTGGTGGTGGTGCCGCCGCGGCGGGCCGAACAGCAGATGGCGGCGGGCTTGTAGGCCAGATACTTGCCGCCTGCGTAGCTCAGGCGGTCCATAAAGCTGGTCATGTTGCCGGAGGCCGAGGCATAGTGCACCGGGCTGCCGAAGACGAAGGCGTCGGCGGTCCTGGCTTTTTCGATGGCCTCGTTGACCACGCCGCCAAAGACACAGCCGCTGCCTGCGGCGCAGCCGCCGCAGCCGATGCAGCCGCCGACGGGCCGGGTGCCGACGTTGAAGATCTCGGTCTCGATGTGGGCGCGGTTCAGCTCCTCCGCGATGAGGGACAGAGCGGTGTAGGTGCAGCCTTTTTCGTGGGGGCTGCCGTTGATGAGCAGGACTTTCATACGTTGAATCTCTCCTTTTGACCATGCGCCCCGGAACAGGGGGCGTTCTGCCCTGATTTTAGCACACTTGCGGCCGCAGTGCAACGCGGGCCTTGACAAAGCACGGTGTCTTGACAATAATATAAAGATACATAAAACGGAATGCAAAAGGAGGCAACCACATGCGAGTCATTGCAGGAGACGCACGGGGCAGACGGCTGGAGGCCCTGCCCGGCACCGATATCACCCGCCCTACCCTCGACCAGGTCAAGGAGGCGATGTTCAGCATCGTTCAGTTCGACCTGCCCGGCGCACGGGTACTGGACCTGTACGCAGGCAGCGGCCAGCTCGGCATCGAGGCCCTCTCGCGCGGGGCAGCACGGTGCGTGTTCCTGGACGAGAACCGCGAGGCCGTCAACATCGTGATGAAGAACTGCAAGACCTGCGGCGTGTTCGACCGCAGCCGTGTCAACATCGGTGAGGCAGCGCGGTATCTTTCCGCCTGCCGTGAGCAGTTCGACCTGGTTCTGCTGGACCCGCCGTTCCACGGTGGTACGCTGGAAAAGATCCTTCCCAGTGTGGAAAAGGTGCTGGCACCCGGCGGCATCGCCCTGTGCGAGAGCGAGACCGGCCTTGTGCTGCCTGCCGAGGTGGGCAGCCTGACGCTGAAGAAACAGTATAAGTATGGCAAGGTGCTGCTGTGGAAGTACACGAAGCCCATGCAGCCTGCCGGAGAGGAAGATGCGGAATGAACGTGAACGAGCTTTTGGATACCATTGAGGACGCGCTGGAAGAGAGCGCCGGGATGCCCCTTTCGGGCGGCAAGCGGATCGTGGACGTGGAGCAGATCCGGGATTATCTGGACGAGATCCGCCAGAACCTGCCCGTGGAGCTGCGGCAGGCGCAGTCCATCGTCAGCGACCGCGCCCAGCTCATTGATTCGGCCAACGCCCAGGCCCAGGCCATCGTGAAAAAGGCCGAGGACCGCGCCCGCATCCTCGTCAGCGAGGCGGAGATCGTCAAGGCGGCCCAGCAGCGCGCCTCCGAAATCGTCTCAGCCGCCCAGACCGAGGCCCGCACCGTCCGCCAGACCGTGACCGACTACTGTGATAATATGCTCAAGACCACCGAGGAGACCATGGCAGAGAACGCTGCGCAGGTCCGGAACGTCCGCGCCAATCTGCGCCAGACGCCCCGGAAACCCCAGTGAGCGGAGTTTGTCGGAAAAACCCATTCGTCCCTGCCAGCAAAATTGACGGCTTGCAGGGGCTTTTTTTGTGACATTTTGAGAGAAAAACCAGCCCGAAAAGCCTTGCATTCGCAGGGCGGTTTTGTTACAATAAAACTGTATCAGAGAGATGCCTTGGGGCAGTGTGTGCCTGCGGGCAGAAAAACACGGCGAAAAACGGAAAAAACAGCGTGAAAACGCCGGATGATACGCAACTTGAAACGACAGAAAGGAGGCTGGGCCCTATGGGCAGTGAAACGATCGGACAAGCCTTTGACCCGGCCTCGTTTGAGCATGTGCCTGTGCTTTTGAACGAGTGCCTGGACGGCCTTGCCATTGACCCGGCAGGCATCTATCTGGACGGCACCGCAGGCGGTGCGGGGCATTCCCGCCAGATCGCGCTGCGGCTGGACGCGGAACAGGGCGGCAGGCTCATCTCATTGGACCAGGACCCGGATGCGGTGCAGACCGCGCGGGCGCGGCTGGCCGGGCTGCCTGCCACCGTGGTGCAGATCAACTTCCGCTATGCGGGACAAGCTCTGGAACAGCTGGGCATCGACAAGATCAACGGAGCGCTGCTGGACCTCGGCGTTTCCAGCCACCAGCTGGACGATGCCGCCAGAGGCTTTTCCTACCGGGCAGACGCTCCGCTGGACATGCGGATGAGCCAGGAGGGCGAGACTGCCGCTGACCTTGTGAACACCGAGAGCCGGGAGGAGCTGGCCCGCATCCTCAAGGATTATGGTGAAGAACCCTTCGCCTGGCAGATCGCGGGCAAGATCGTCGAGGCACGGGAGGCTTCCCCCATCGAGACGACATTGCAGCTGGCCGACATCGTGGCCAGCGCCATGCCGGCAGCCGAGCGGCGCAAGAACAAGAACCCGTCCCGCCGCACCTTCCAGGCGCTGCGCATTGCGGTCAACCACGAGCTGGACGCACTGGAAGAGGGCATGGACACCATCTTTGAGCATCTGGCCCCCGGCGGGCGGCTGTGCATCATCACCTTCCACTCGCTGGAAGACCGACTGGTGAAGAACAAGTTCCGCCGCTGGGCCACCGCCTGCACCTGCCCGCCGGAGTTCCCGGTCTGCGTCTGCGGCGGCAGGGCCAAAGCAAAACTCATCACCCGCAAACCCATCGAAGCAAATACGCAGGAGCTGGAAGAGAACCGGCGCAGCCGGTCGGCACATCTCCGCGTTCTTGAAAAAATTTAACCACCGCGGAGTATCAGTGAGGAGGAGAGTACCATGGGCCAGGCAGCATATGATATGACAGAGGTGCGCCGCAGAAGAGCACCCCAGACGCAGCGGAACGTTCCGCTGCGGGTGGAAAAAGGCGGCAAGCCCCGGCTGAACCCGGTGCGCGCTGCCATGCAGCACGCATTGCAGCTGCTCTCGGCGGCGCTGCTGGTGGGCTTTGCCGTCAGCCTGCTGTGGAGCGAGTCCCAGCTGGTGGAGCTGAACAGCAAGATCCAGAACGCCAAGGCAGAGCTCGTCAGCGAGCAGAGCCAGTATACCTACTACAACAGTGCACTGAACAACCGCACCAACATCACCAGCGTGGAAGAGACGGCCACCCGCCTCGGTCTGATGAAGATCGACCAGAGCCAGATCACCTACATCCGCCTGGACGAGGGCAGCGTCCTTGTCCGCAAGGAGTCCGCTGTGCGGCAGTGGACCGACCTGCTGCACGACGGAGCCATGATGGTCATGGGCCGCGTGAACCGCGCAAACTAAAATAAAACAGGAAAAGCGTGCGGCAGCGCACGCTTTTTCGGTTTCTCAGGAGTCAAACCAACATGCAGGAACCATCCTCCAAGAACAAAAAAGGGCTTTACCGGCTGCGCCGCGCCGACCCGCACGAGCGGCTGAGCGCACGGCTGCGGCATTTCAGCTTTGGCGCAGCGGTGGTGTTCGTCGTGGCGGCGGCAGGCATCGTCATCCACAGCCTGTACAATATCCAGATCAAGAACGGCGCGACCTTCCGCCAGTATGCGGCCCAGCAGCAGCTGCTGGACAGCACCATTCAGGCGACCCGCGGCGAGATCTATGATACGTCCGGCATCACGCTGGCCTCCACCAGCGTGGTCTGGACCATCTGGGCCGACCCCAGCTACAGCACGGCCCTGTTCACCAGCAGCAAGAACGACGACACCGGCGAGGTGACCAGGACGGCCGACCCTGCCGCATTGCAGGAGGTCAGCACCCAGATCACCCTGCGGCTGCTCTCCGGCGACGGCGAGAGCCTGGACAGCGTGGATACCTCCTCGGCGGCCTACCAGACCCAGTATCAGGCGGTGTACGATGCTCTGTCCAAGAGCGACTCGGCCTACCAGACGCTGGCCACCAAGGTGAACAACGCCATCAAGCTGTCCATTGAACAATACGTCACCGCGTACAACAAGGCTCACAAAAAGGCCGATGCCGACAAGGGCATCCGCAAGGGCCGCATCTCTGTCTCGTCCACCAAAAGCTTTCAGCGGGATTATCCCTACGGAGCCTTTGCGGCGGCGGTGCTGGGCTTCTGCGATGCCGACGGCTACGGCACCTACGGCCTGGAAAAATCCTACGAATCCACGCTGGCGGGCGTCAATGGCCGCACCATCACCCTGCGCAACGCTTACGGCAATGCCATCGCGGACGAAAACGCCACCACCTACGCTGCCAAGGACGGCTCCAATCTGGTGCTGTCGCTGGATGTGAACATCCAGGAGGTGGCGGAGCGCTACCTGAACGAGGCCATCTCGGCCAACAACGTCGAGAACCGCGGCGCGGCCATCGTGATGAACGTCAAGACCGGTGCCATCCTGGCCATGGCCTCCAAGCCGGACTTCGACCCCAATAACGCGCTGGATTACACCGCCAACGAGGCCTATCTCAACGAGCTGGTCCACGCCGAACCGGAACTCTACGGTATCTACCTCAAGAATGAGGACGGCAGTTCTGTCACAGATGCGAACGGCAACAAGGTGCTGGACCCGGAGGGCGATTATTCCGGCTATTACCGCGACATCCAGTGGAAGAACAAGACCATCACCGAGCTGTACTACCCCGGAAGCGTCTTCAAGGTCATCACGGCGGCCATGGGGGTGGACTCCGGCAAGGCGACCATCAACACCACGCTGAACTGTTCCGGTGCCTACGGCGTCGCCAAGGAGACCTATCACTGCGCCGGCAAAAAGGCTCACGGCGTCCAGAATCTGGCCGAAGCGCTGCGGAACAGCTGCAACATCTACTTCATCCAGCTGGGCCAGCGCATCGGTTCCAGCCTGTTCTATGATTACTTCGACGCCTTCGGCTTCACCGAGCGCACCGGCGTGGATCTGCCCAGCGAGACGAACTTCATGCAGTATTACAGCAAGAGCCGCCTGGGCGAAGTCGAGCTGGCATCGTCGGCCTTCGGTCAGGCCATGGCGGTGACGCCGCTGCAGGTCTGCACGGCCATCTCCGCTGCCGTCAACGGCGGCTATCTCGTCACTCCCCATGTGGTGGATAAGATCACCGACCAGAACGGCAACGTCATCGAAGAGGTGGGGGCAAACGTCCGCCGCCAGGTCATCAGCGAGAGCGCCAGCAAAGCCATACGCCAGATCATGGAATATGAAGTGGCGGACGGCACCCAGGGCGGCGGCGGCCGCGCCTACGTGGCAGGCTACCGCATCGGCGGCAAGTCCGGCACGTCTGAGCAGCTGAACATGGACCGCCGCAGCGACGGCGACTACAAGAAGGTCGCTTCCTTTGTGGCGGTCCTGCCCGCCGACGACCCGGAGATCCTCGTCTACGTCATGCTCGACGACCCCAACAACTCCAAAACGGACTATTCGTCCATTCTGGCGGCACCCGTCGTCGGCAACATCATCAGTGAGATCGCGCCCTACCTTGGCATCGCCACCGACGGCACCGACCGCAGCGGCACCACCGTCAAGGTGCCCAACCTCATCGGCAACGAGTGGAGCAATGCACAGGTCTCGCTGAACATCAAGGGCCTCAAGCACCAGCTGGCCGAGAGCGACTCCAGCCAGGCGGGCGCGGTGGTCACTTACCAGTACCCGCGCGCAGGCGCGGAGGTGCCCTACGGCACCACAGTGTATCTGTATACCGATACGTATGAAGGCAGGCACACGGAGGTGCCGGATGTGACGGGCAAGAGCGCGGATTTTGCCCGCCAGATGCTGGCAGCAGCCGGGCTCAACTGCATTGTGGCCGGTGATGCGAACGGCCTGGTCCAGGAGCAGAGCGAGGCGGCGGGGGCCAGCGTCCAGCGCGGCACCCTCGTGACCATCACCTGCGGGTAAGGGCTGGGGGCCGTTGGTAAGAGGAACGGCATCTCGTATGGAAGACGATCGAGTGATATGTGATATCAGGAAAAGGGAGAGTATCGTATGGAAAAGATCAGAGCAAGCATTCTGCTGAACGGCCTTGCGCCGGAAGGCTTTGACGCCGGGGACGCCGAAGTGTCCCTTGTGACCACCGACAGCCGCGAGGTCTGCCCCGGCTGCATCTTTGTGGCCTTTCCGGGCGAACGATTCGACGGCCACGACTTTGCAGCCAAGGCACTGGAAGCCGGGGCCTTCTGCGTGGTGCTGAACCACCCGGTCGAGGGCGTCCCGGCGGAAAAGGCCGTGCTCTGCGCGGACAGCTACCATGCCATGATGGTGATGGGGGCCAACTACCGCAGCCAGTTCCACCCCAAGGTCGTGGGCGTGACGGGCAGCGTGGGCAAGACCACCACCAAGCAGATGTGCTATGCTGCCATCGAGGGTTTCGGCAATACCATCAAGACCGAGGGCAACCAGAACAATGAACTGGGTCTGCCCCGCACGATGTTCCGCATCGGGAGCGAGACCGAATATGCCGTCGTCGAGATGGGCATGAGCCACCTGGGCGAGATCGAGCGGCTGAGCCGCTGCGCCCGCCCGGATGTGGGCATCATCACCTGTATCGGCGTGTCCCACATCGGCAACCTGGGCAGTCAGGAGAACATCTGCAAGGCCAAGCTGGAGATCTGCGCCGGTCTGCCGGAGGGCGCTCCGCTGGTGCTGAACGGCGACGACCCCTTCCTGCGAAAGGCAGAGCTGCCGGAGCATGTCCGGCCCGTCTGGTTCAGCCTGGGCGACGAGGGGGCAGATGTCTGCGCCCTGTCCATCCAGCAGGAGGCCGACGGCATGAGCTTCGTGCTCGAAGACCACGAGGAGGGCACCTTTATGGTGCACATCCCTGCGATGGGCCGCCACAACGTGGCCAATGCGCTGGCCGCCTACTGTGCCGCCACCCGGCTGGGCCTCGATGCCCGGAAGGTGCTGCGGGGCATCAGCAATTTTGAGCAGACCGGGATGCGCCAGAAGATCGTGCACAGCAACGGCGTGGATGTCATCGAGGACTGCTACAACGCCAACCCCGACAGCATGAAGGCCGCGCTGGCCATGTTCCGGGAGTACCCCTGCAAGCGCCGTTTTGCCCTGCTGGGCGATATGCTGGAACTGGGAGACCTGAGCCGTGAGGCCCACGAGGAAGTGGGCCGTCAGGCGGCGGAAAGCGGCATCGACACCCTCATCACCTACGGCGAGCAGGCCAGACGCACGGCCGTGGTGGCTGCGGCCAAGGGCCTGACCACCCTGCACGCCAACACCTACCGCGAAGCCGCCGACGCCCTGCTCCGGCTGATGCAGCCGGGCGATGCGCTGCTGGTCAAGGCCAGCCGCGGCATGGCGCTGGAAAAGGTGCTGGAACTCTTCTACAAGGAGCAGCAGTGATATGATCCGTTTTGCCTTGATCGTCGCATCGACACTGGGGTTCGTCCTCACGGCGGCGATGGGGAACCTGATGGTGCCGCTGCTGCGGGCGTTCCAGAGCCGCCAGCAGCCCACCCGCCCGCCGGAGCCGGAACGGCCGGACGCTGCGCCAAGCCCAGACCCGGACGAAGCGCCGGAGCAGCCGCCCACGATGGGCGGGCTCTGCCTGATGGTGGGGGTGCTGGCTGCCGTGGGCGTGGGCTGGACCGCCGCCTGCGTGGCCGAACCGCAGCTGCTGGGCACGGAGGGCCTGCTCTCCACCCGGCTGCTCATCGCCCTGTTCGGGGCGCTGCTGTTCGGCGGCGTCGGCCTGGCCGATGACCTGGCCCGCATCCGCCGCCGTGCCCCGCTGGGCCTGCGCCGGGGCACCCGCCTGCTGCTGGAAGCGGGGGCCGGTGCCGTGGTGCTCCTGCTGCTGGGGGCCAGCCGCTGCCTTGCCACCGGGCTGGCCCTGCCGGGCCTGGGCTATGTGGAGCTGGGCGTTCTGGCCCCGCTGGTCTGGGAAGCGGGCCTCGTGGCGCTGGCCGAGAGCGTCCGCATCGCGGACGGCATCGACGGCCTGTGCTGCGGCACCGCATTTGCGGCCCAGCTGGGCCTGATGCTCTGCATGACCATCCTCGGCTGGTTCCCGCTGGCCGTCTTCCCGGCGGCGCTGGCCGGTGCGCTGATGGCATTCCTGCTCTGGAACTTCCCGCCTGCCCGGCTGCGGCTGGGCAGTGTGGGCAGCCTGTTTCTGGCCGGGGCACTGGGCTGTGCGCCGCTGTGCATCGGCTGGCCGGACCTTGCGCTCCCGCTGGGGCTGCCCTACTGGCTGGAGGGCGGCATGGTGGCGGTGCAGATCGCGGTCTATCAAACCACGCATGGAAAAAAGCAGCTCTTCCGCACGGCCCCGCTCCACCGCTGGATGGAAGTGCGTGGCAGCAGTGCGGTGCAGATCTTTTATACATTCTGCGTGCTCGCCCTGCTGGGCGCGGCGCTGGCCCTGCAATGGGCAAAAATCAGTTGAGGAGGTGTGCAGATGGCAACCATCCGCCGAAAAAAGCCGGAGCCATTCGCGCTGCTGCAGCGGGACCCCGGCCCCTGGTCTCCCATTCTGCTCTACTGGCTGGCAACGCTGGGCATCATCATCGTATTCGGGCTGGTGATGCTGTTCAGCGCCAGCTATACTACAGGCTATCTCCGCTTTGGCGACAGCCTGCACTACATCAAATCCCAGGTGCTCTGCCTGGGGCTGGGCCTTGTGGCCATGTTTTTGTTCTCCTATGTAGACCACCGGCTGCTCCGCAGGCTGGTCTGGCCGGGGTATTTCCTTGTGCTGGTGCTGCTGGTGCTGGTGCTGTTCAGCACCCCGCTGAACGGCTGCAAACGCTGGCTGCGCGTGGCCGGTATGACGGTGCAGGTCTCGGAGATCGCAAAGTTTGAGATGATCCTGCTCACGGCCCACATCGCGGCCAAAGCCCCCCGGCTGGAAAAACTGGACCCCAGCCGCAGCGGCCGGGTGCCGGTGGGGCCGTGGCTGCAGCAGCGGCTGGTGCGGGAGCTGCTCCTGCCGCTGCTCCCGCTGCTGCCGGTCATCCTGCTGCTCGTGATGGAGCCGCACATGTCCGGCATCGTGCTGACCACCGCCATGGTGGGCACCATCCTGCTGCTGGGCGGCAACGGCGGCGTCATCACCTGGGTGGGCGGTGCAGCCGGCATCTTTCTGCTGGAAACGATCTTGCAGCACATCGACTCCATCCCTTACTTGCAAAGCCGTCTGGATGGCTGGACGCAGGACCTGACCAAGATGACAGACCAGACCCTGCAAAGTCTGTACGCCATCGGCTCCGGCGGCGTGACGGGCCTTGGGCTGGGCAACAGCATCGAAAAGCAGCTCTGGCTGCCCGAAAGCACCAACGACTTCATCTTCAGCGTCGTCTGCGAGGAGCTGGGCTTTGCGGGGGCCGTGCTGGTCATCGTGCTGTTCGTGGTCTTCCTCGTGCAGGGATTCTGGCTGGCCTTCCACGCCGAGAACCGCTTCTGCACGCTGGTGGGCATCGGCATCATGGCGCAGATCGCGTGGCAGGTGTTCTGCAACATCGCGGTCGTCACCAACACGCTGCCCAACACCGGCATTTCGCTGCCTTTCTTCTCCTCCGGCGGCACGAGCCTGATCTTGCTGCTGGCGGAGATGGGGGTCATGGTCAACATTGGCCGCAACGGTGAGCGCACCCGTCAGGAGCGCCGCCGCGCCCACGAGGAGCGGGAGGCCCGCCGCCGGGAAAAGACCATCGTGCTGGATACCGCGCGCAGGGCGCGGACCGAATCATAAGGAGGAACCAAGATGCGTGTTCTGATCGCTGCCGGCGGCACAGCCGGCCATATCAACCCCGCACTGGCCATTGCCGGTGCATTGAAAAAAGCAGACCCGACGGCCGAGATCCATTTTGCCGGCCGCAAAGAGGGAATGGAGTACCGTCTGGTGACCCAGGCGGGCTATCCCTTCCACCACATCGAGATCACAGGCTTCCAGCGGAAGCTCTCGCTGCACAACATCAAGCGGAACCTCATCACGCTGTGGAATCTGGCCCTCTCCGGCCCCACGGCCCGGAAGATGATGCGGGAGGTGCAGCCCGATCTGGTCATCGGCTGCGGCGGCTATGTGTCCGGCCCGGTGGTGCGCTGCGCCGCCAAAATGGGCATCAAGACCGCCCTGCATGAGCAGAACGCCTTCCCCGGCGTGACCAACAAGCTGCTGGCCCCGGATGTGGACATCGTGTTCGCCGCTGTGCCCGCTGCCGTGGAAAAGCTGGGTGCCCCCGAAAAGACCCGCGTGGTGGGCAACCCCGTGCGGCCGGAGGTGTTCGCCCAGGCCGGGAACCGCGACGCCATCCGCGCCGAACTGGGGGCAGGGGACCGCACGGTCATCCTGTCGTTCGGCGGCAGTCTGGGAGCACGGCGGGTCAATGAGGTCGTGGCCGACCTTTGCGCCTGGGAGCAGAAAAATCAGAAGCCGGTGCTGCACCTGCATGCCACCGGCCAGTACGGCGTGGAGCTGTTCCAGAACCTCGAAAAAGAGAAGGGGTTTGCCCCCGGCGACAGCCTTGTCGTGAAGGAATACATCAACAACATGCCGGAGCTGCTGGCTGCGGCAGACCTCGTCATCAGCCGCGCCGGTGCCCTGACGCTGGCCGAGCTGGAGGCTGTGGGCCGCGCTGCGATCCTCATCCCAAGCCCCAATGTGGCCGAGAACCACCAGTATTACAACGCCATGGAGCTGCAAAAAGCCGGGGCTGCGGTGGTCATTGAGGAAAAAGACCTGACCGGCGAAGCACTCGTGGCCACCGTGGCCGACCTGCTGGCCGAGCCAGGCAAGCTGGCGCAGATGGGCCAGAACGCCCGGAAGCTCTCGGTGGATGACAGCCTGGACCGCATCGCCAATGCCCTGCTCCGGCTGGTCAAGACCCCGTAACAGAACGTGAAATCCAAAGGAAAGGAGGTGCGGCCCAATGGCAGACCGACCCCAGAACCGGAAGAAAAATGGGAAGCGCCGCCCGGTCTACGATCAGGCGCGGGACACCCGGCCCAGCCGCCCGGCAGACCGGAGCAATGTGGGCTACCCCAGCTCCACGACGCCCGGCAGACACCCGGTGACCAACCCGAACTATGACCCCGATGCGCCCCGGCCCAGCCGCTATGCGGCGCGGGATACCGGCTCCGGCAGCTATCCGGACAACAGCATCCAGTTTCCCACCGGAGGCCGCCCCGTCCAGAAGCAGAACCCCTCCCGGAACCGGGCACCCAATGCGCCGCGCCAGAGCCAGCGGAGAACGAGCGCGCCGCAGAGCCAGCGGCCCCGCAATGGAAAGGCCCGGCCTCAGAATCCGAACGCCCGGCGCCCGGCCAGCGGCCAGCGGCTCCGCCCCACGCAGGCGAACCTGCGGGACCCCGCCCGCCGGGAAGGAAAAAAGAAACGGAAGATGACCCGCAAGGCCCTCCGACGCCGCAGAGCCATCCAGCGCCTGACCGCGCTGGCCATGCTGCTCTGCGTCATCGCGGCAGGCATCTATTTGACGGTCACCATGCTGTTCAAGATCAACACCATTGAGGTGCGGACGGCGGACGGCGTGGTGAGCGAAGCGGGCGGCTACTCCAGCGAGCAGATCCTGCAGGCGCTGGGCGTCCAGAAAGAAGAGAACATCTTCAGTTTTGACCCCGCTGCCAAAGCCGCTGCGCTGGAAAAGGTCTTCCCCATGCTGGAGGACATCCGGGTGGAGCGGGACTACCCCAGCACCGTGGTCGTGCGGGTGGCGGAAGCCCAGCCCGCCTACGCCATGCAGACGGCAAAGGGCTGGCTGACCCTCTCGGCCGGTCTGAAGATCCTGGCGGCGGACTCCGCCCAGCCCACCGGCCTGCCCACGCTGTACGGCGGCGAGCCGGTCTTCTCGGACCCCGGCGAGCAGCTGTGCTTCGAGGAGGAAACACCGGCAGACAGCAGCACCGCTTCGGAGAGTGCTTCCGACCCGGCCAGCGCCTCTGCTGCCGTGGAAGAGGAGGCGGGCGATAAGCGTCTGGAAGCCCTCAGCACCTTGCTGACGGCGCTGGATACCGTCGGGATGCGCGGGGATGTCACCCGCATCGAGTTCGCCGACCCGGAGGAGATGGCGTTCCTGTATCAGGACCGCATCAGCGTCCGGCTGGGCACCCTGAACGAACTGGACTACAAGCTCAAGCTGGCCCGGCATGTGCTGCTCAATGAGGATGGCAAGGGCTGCGCGGCCACCGACACCGGTACGCTGGACTTCACCCACATCAGCATGTCCAGCACCCGCAAATTCACCTTTGCGCAGGGCGAGCCGGAGCTGCCGTCCGGCTATGTCGTGCCGGAGCCGACGACACCGGAGGAGACCCCGGCAGAGGAAACAGCGGACAGCACCGCAGAGGGTGCCGCCGACGCGGCAGCGCCCCCGGCGGACGCCGCCGCACAGCCTGCGGACGATGCCCAGGCTCCGACCACAGAGACAGACCCCGCCCCCGCCGCACAGGATACGGCAGGCACCGGGACTGCAAACTGAAAAAGCGAGGTTCATGTATGAAACTGGAACAATTGATGGAAGGCGTCCCCTTTGCCCTTGTGCAGGGCAGTCTGGAGACCGAAGTGACCGATATCATCTACGACAGCCGCAAGGCAGCCGAGGGCATGGCCTTCGTCTGCATCGTGGGCACCCAGCGCGACAGCCACACCTTCGCGGCCGACTGCGCTGCCAAAGGCGTGAGCGTGCTGGTCATCCAGCATGACATCGACCTGTCTGCCATGCCGGACGTGACCGTTGTGAAGGTGGAGAACAGCCGCTACGCCATGGCGCTGATGAGCTGCAACCTCTTCGGCAACCCGGCCCGGCAGATGACCGTGATCGGCGTCACCGGCACCAAGGGCAAGACCACCACCACCCACATGATCAAGAGCGTGCTGGAAGCCGCCGGCAAAAAGGTGGGCATGATCGGCACCAACGGCATCTATTTCATGGGCCGCCATCAGGAGACCGCAAACACCACCCCCGAAAGCTACGAGCTGCAGAAGACCTTCCGCCAGTTTGTGGATGCGGGCTGCGATGTGGCGCTGATGGAGGTGTCCAGCCAGGGCCTGATGATGGACCGCGTGGCGGGCATCCACTACAACGTCGGCGTCTTCACCAACCTTTCGCCGGACCACATCGGCCCCGGCGAGCACAAGACCTTTGAAGAATACCGCAGCTGGAAGGGCCAGCTGTTCAAGCGGTGCGACGTCGGCGTCGTGAACATCGACGACGAGAACACCGAGGCCTTGCTGGAAGGCCACACCTGCAGCCTGGTGACCTATGGCCGCAGCGAGAAGGCCGACTACCGCGCCGAGGGCTGCGAGCTGCTGCGCACCCACGATTTTCTGGGGGTGGCCTTCCACGTCTCCGGCAAGGACGACATGGACGTCCGGGTGAACATGCCCGGTGAGTTCAGCGTATACAACGCGCTGGCCGCGCTGGCCGTGGGCAAGGTGCTGGGCCTGCCCGATGCCGCCATCCACGAGGGTCTGGGCAAGTGCGTCGTCAAGGGCCGCGTGGAGCTGGTGCCCATCAGCAAAAAGTTCACCATCCTGCTGGACTACGCCCACAACGAGGTATCCACCGAGAGCCTGCTCACCACCCTGCGCGCCTACAAGCCCCACCGTCTGGTGGTGGTGTTCGGCTGCGGCGGCAACCGCTCCAAGCTGCGCCGCTACGGCATGGGCGAGACCTGCGCCAAAATGGCCGATTTCTCCATCCTCACCGAGGACAACAACCGCTTCGAACAGGTCGAGGACATCCTCGCCGATATCCGGGTGGGCATGAACAAGGGCAACCCGGACGCCAAATTCGTAGAGATCCCCGACCGGCTGGATGCGCTGCATTACGCCGTGGACCACGCCCAGGAGGGCGACCTGATCGCCGTCATCGGCAAGGGCCACGAGACCTACCGCGACCGGATGGGCGTCAAGACCCCGTTCCTGGAGCGGGAGCTTCTGGAAGAATACGCCAAGCAGATCGGGCTGGAATAAGCAGACAAAAAAATACGGAGCATCGCCGCAGCGATGCTCCGTATTTTTATGCTCAGTTCTCGGCCAGATTGCCGGTGTAGAGCTGGTAATACTTGCCCTTTTTGGCGATCAGCTCGTCGTGGCTGCCGCGCTCAATGATGCGGCCCTGCTCCAGGACCACGATGCAGTCTGCATTGCGGACGGTGGACAGGCGGTGGGCGATGACGAAGGAGGTGCGGCCATACATCAGGCCGTCCATGCCGCGCTGGACCAGCGCCTCGGTGCGGGTGTCGATGGAGGAGGTGGCCTCGTCCAAAATCAGCACCGGCGGGTCTGCGACCGCCGCGCGGGCGATGGCCAGCAGCTGGCGCTGGCCCTGCGAGAGGTTGGCGCCGTCGTTGGTCAGCATGGTGTTGTAGCCATCGGGCAGGCGCTTGATGAAGCCGTCGGCGTTGGCCAGACGGGCGGCAGCGATGCACTCTTCATCGCTGGCTTCCAGACGGCCGTAGCGGATGTTCTCCATGACCGTGCCGGTGAACAGGTGGGTGTCCTGCAGCACGATGCCGAGAGAGCGGCGGAGGTCGTCCTTTTTGATCTTGGAGATGTTGATGCCGTCGTAGCGGATCTTGCCATCCGAGATGTCGTAGAAGCGGTTGATGAGGTTGGTGATGGTCGTCTTGCCGGCACCGGTGGAGCCGACGAAGGCGATCTTCTGGCCGGGGCGGCCATAGAGGTTGATGTCGTGGAGGACGGTCTTCTCCGGCACATAGCCGAAATCGACATCGGTGAAGGTGATGTCGCCTGCCAGCTTGTGGTAGGTGGTGGTGCCGTCGTGGTGGGGGTGCTTCCAGGCCCAGAGGCCGGTGCGGTCGGTGGTCTCGACCAGCTGGTCGTTCGCATCGTATTTGGCGTTGACGAGGGTGACGTAGCCCTCATCGGTCTCGCTGGTCTCGTCCATCATCTTGAAGATGCGCTCGGCACCGGCCAGAGCCATGATGATGCTGTTGGCCTGCATGGACACCTGGCTGATGGGCATGTTGAAGCTCTTGTTCAGGGAGAGGAAGGCCATGACGGTGCCCAGCGTCATGCCGCCGACATTGCCGACGGCCATGGCAGCGCCCACCAGAGCGCAGACCGCGTAGCTGATGTTGCCCAGCTGCGCCGTGACGGGCATGATGATGTTGGCGTAGCTGTTGGCCTGCTTGGCGCTGTCCTTCAGCTTGTCGTTCAGCGCACGGAAGCCGGCCAGCGTCTTCTGCTCGTGGGTGAAGACCTTGACGACCTTCTGGCCCTCCATCATCTCTTCGATGTAGCCGTTCACCTTGCCCAGATCTTTCTGCTGGGCGATGAAGTACTTGCCGCTCATAGAGGTGATCTTCTTGGTGCAGAAGAGCATCAGAGCCACCATGCACAGGGTCACGAGGGTGAGCTGCCAGCTCATCAGCACCATGCTGGTGAGGACGGAAACGATGGTGATGGCGCTGGACGTCAGCTGCGGGATGCTCTGGCTGAGCATCTGGCGCAGGGTATCGACGTCGTTGGTGTACACGGACATGATGTCGCCGTGGGGGTGCTGGTCAAAATACCGGATGGGCAGGCTCTCCATGTGGGTGAAGAGCTTGGTGCGCAGGTTGCGCAGGGTGCCCTGGGTCACGTTGACCATGATGCGGGAATTGAGCCACGCGGCCAGAACGCCGACGGCGTAAACGCAGCCGATGCGGACCAGTGCCGCAGCCAGCGGGCCGAAATCGGGGGTGGCCTGCTGGGTCATGGGCACGATGTAATCATCAATGAGGGTCTTGAGGAAGAGGCTGGCCTGCACATTGGCCAGCGCACTGACCACGATGCACACCAGAACGAGGATGCAGTGGGGCAGATAGTGCTGGAACACTTCGCCCATGATCCGCTTGAGCAGCAGACCCGGATTTTCGACTTTGGGCCGGGGCTGGCCTGCGCCGCGCGGGCCGGGGCCGCGAACTTCTTTCACCTGTGCCATTACTGCTCACCTCCCTGTTTGTCGAAGTCGCCGCTGCTCTGGGTCTGGCTGTTGTAGACTTCCTGATAGATGGTATTGGTCTTCAGCAGCTCCTCGTGGGTGCCCAGGCCGTTGATCTGGCCGTTGTCCAGCACCAGAATGCGGTCGGCATCCTGCACGGAGGAGATGCGCTGTGCGATGATGATCTTGGTGGTGCCGGGAATCTCTTCCCGGAACGCCCTGCGGATCTTGGCGTCGGTGGCGGTATCCACGGCGCTGGTGGAGTCGTCCAGGATCAGCACCTTGGGCTTGCGCAGCAGGGCGCGGGCGATGGTCAGGCGCTGCTTCTGGCCGCCGGAAACGTTCGAGCCGCCCTGCTCGATCCAGGTGTTGTACTTGTCGGGGAAGCGCTCGATGAACTCATCGGCGCAGGCCAGCTTGGCCACCCGGATGCACTCTTCCTCGCTGGCGTTCTCATCGCCCCAGCGCAGGTTGTCGAGGATGGTGCCGGAGAACAGGACGTTCTTTTGCAGCACCATCGAGACCTCGCGGCGGAGCACGTCAAGGTTGTAGTCGCGGACATCCACGCCGCCGACCTTGACCGAGCCGGTCTCCGGGTCGTACAGGCGGGGGATGAGCTGCACCAGGCTGGATTTTGCGCTGCCGGTGCCGCCGATGATGCCCAGCGTCTCGCCGGGCCGGATGGTGAAGGTGATGTCGTTCAGGACGGGCTGGCCGGAACCATGCTTGTACTTGAAAGTGACATGGTCGAACGCGATGCTGCCGTCGGCCACGGTGTTCACCGGGGCCTTGGGGGCGGGCAGGTCGGTGGTTTCATCCAGCACTTCCACGATGCGGCGGGCAGAGGAAGCGGACATGGAGATCATGACGAAGGCCATGCTCAGCATCATCAGGGCCATCAGAATGTTCATGATGTAGCCGAACAGGGCGTTCAGCTGGCCGGTGGTGATGGAACCGTTCAGCACGTAGTGGGCACCAAACCAGCTCAGGGCGATGTTGCAGCCGTAGACGGAGACCAGCATGGCGGGGTTGTTGAAGCTCAGGCGGCTCTCGGCGCTGACGAACTGCTTGTACAGGCTCTCGCAGGCGGTGGTGTACTTCTCGTTCTCGAAGTGCTCGCGGACGAAGCTCTTGACCACGCGGATGGCGGAGATGTTCTCCTGCACCGAGGCGTTCAGGTTGTCGTAGTTCTTGAACACGCGGTCAAAGATCTTGAAGGTGGGGATCATGATGGAGGCCAGCACCGCCACCAGGAAGACGATGGCCACCACGAACACCAGCGACAACGTGCCGCTGATGGCGGAAGCCATGAGAAGCGCGAAAACCAGATGCACCGGGGCGCGCACACACATGCGCTCGATCATCTGGAAGGCGTTCTGCACGTTGGTCACGTCGGTGGTCATGCGGGTGACCAGACCGGCCGTGGAGTATTTGTCGATGTTGGAAAAGGAAAAATGCTGGATGTTCTCATACATCGCGTCGCGCAGGTTGCCGGCAAGGCCGGTGGAAGCCTCGGCGGCAAATTTGCCGGCCAGCACACCCAGCAGCAGCGCAATAGCGGCCACCAGGAAGGTGAGCAGACCGTATTTGATGACGGCGTTCATGTCGCCCTTTTCAATGCCCTGGTCGATGATAAAGGCCATGATGGTGGGCAGCAGAACGTCCATGATCGCTTCCAATGCGGAAAAGATCGGTGTCAGGATCGCGGCGCGTTTGTACTCGCCCAGATGTGACACTAATTTTTTGATCATCTGGTAATCCTCCTGTTTTTTACTTTTTTTGTTTGACAAAGAACAATTCTATACAAAACAATTTAATTGTCAATGCGTTTTTGCAAAGTTCCTGAAAAAGTCATGAAACTCTCAAAAATCGTACGATTCGCGGGGTCACTGCAGGCCCTTGCGCAGCTTGTTCAGCAGGCGGAGCAGCTCGGCGTTCTCCTCCGGGGTGAGCAGGCTCTCCACAAATTCGTCGGTCTGGTGCAGGGACTGCATGGTCTTTTCGTGGATGCAGGCTCCCTTTTCGGTCAGCACCAGGCGCTTGAGCCGGGCGTCCTGCGGTACGCTCTGGCGCTCGATGTAGCCTTTGCGCTCCATGAGCTGCAAAATATTGGTCACAGTGGAGCGGGTGATGGAGAACTCCCGCTCGATGTCCCGCTGGTAGACGGGTTCGTCCCTGTGCCAGAACAGGTAGCTCAGGATCCACTCGTGCATCGGGGTCACGTCCTCGACCTCGTTTTCGCGGTGGAACTGGTTGATCTTGCGGAAGATCAGGTTGTTGACCCGGCGCATCTGCGCCGGGATGACCTGCGGCGGTTCCCAGGGGGGCGTTACCGGCGGGCAGCTGGAGTTGATTTCGTCACACATGATGGTCCATCCTTTGAATTGTTGGGTTGATGATTGTTTCGAATAAAACTGTTTGATACGATACTATTTTAACCCTCGCATCCCGGAATGTCAAGAGTACTTATAAAAAATAAGACCCTCTCAGTCTCGCTGCGCTCGCCAGCTCTCCCAAAGGGAGAGCTTTGATGCCGATAGAAAATCAGCTCAAAACCTCGCCCTTGGGGAGAGGTGGCATTGCGAAGCAATGACGGAGAGGGTTTCAGTTACGTTTCTGCCTGTGCTTTTTCGATCCATTCACGGATGACGTCGGGGCGGTCGGTGACAAAGCAGTCCGGGCCGAGAGGCACCAGAGAGCGGACGACATCCTCGGTGTTGACGGTCCAGAACGCGGCCTTGCAGCCGGCGTCGTGGAGCTGGTTGACCACCTCCGGGTTGGCGAAGGCGGTGTGGTACTCGCAGCTGACCAGCTCCACCGGGAAACCCAGCGTCCGGACATAGGCAGCGGGGTCTGCCTGCGCAGACAGGGTGGCGAGGATCTGACGGACCGACATCTGCGGGTAAAGGGCCGCGATGAGGGTCAGCTTGTCCGAAATAACACTGGAGACCATGCCCACCTGCTTTTTCAGGGCGGGGCAGTTTTCCTCGTCCAGCGGCTCGTCCATGCTGTTGACAAGGCCCAGGTCCTGCCAGATTACCGGCGGCGGGAGCATCATGCTGAGCAGGTCGCCCAGGGTCAGGACGCCGATGCGCAGTTCCGGCATCAGCGCCTTGGCCTGCTGAAGCAGGTCGTGACGGAACGAGACGAGGAGCAGCCGGTCTGCGATGCCGGAAGCGCGGATGCAGTCCACGACATGGGGCACGAAGTCCGGGTCGGGGAGGATGGGGGCCTTCAGTTCCAGCTGGACGGTGCAGCCCTCCATTTCTTTGCAGCAGGCCAGCGCTTCGTCCAGAGTGGCCAGTCTCTCGGTGGTGAGGCTGACGCCGTTCCATTTGGTCAGGTCGATGGAGCGCAGCTCACCGACGGTCAGGTCGTAGATCTTGGCCGAAAGCTCGGTGCCGATGTCGATGAGGTAGTCGTGGTGGATGATGAGGCCATGGTCGCGGGTCTGCTGGACGTCCATCTCAACGCCGTCGGCACCGAGGTCGATGGCGTTGCGGAAGGCGGACAGGGTGTTTTCGGGGGCAAGGTAGGTTGACCCGCGGTGTGCAATGATCTCAGGCAAGGTCTTCACCATCGGTCGCAATGACCTTTTTATACCAGTAGAAGCTGTCCTTCCGGCTGCGGGTCAGGGTGCCGTTTCCGGCGTTGTCCTTGTCTACATAAATGAAGCCGTAGCGCTTCTTCATCTCACCGGTGGAGGCGGAGACAAGGTCGATGGGGCCCCAGGTGGTGTAGCCCAGCAGGGGCAGGCCGTCCTCGTTGATGGCCTTTTCCATCTGCTCGATGTGGGCGCGCAGATAGTCGATGCGGTAACTGTCGTGGATGGAACCGTCCGGCTCCACCGTGTCCACCGCGCCCAGACCGTTCTCCACGATGAACAGCGGCTTCTGATAGCGGTCGTAGAGGGTGTTCATGGTGATGCGCAGGCCCACCGGGTCGATGGGCCAGCCCCACGCACTGGCCTTGAGGTAGGGGTTTCTGGTCGCCGCGCCGAGGGCGTTGCCGTCAGCCTGCTCCAAAAGCTCCGGGTCCACCGTGATGCAGCGGCTGGAATAGTAGCTGAAGGAGATGAAGTCCACCGTGCCCTCGCGCAGGGTCTGGTCATCGTCCGGCTCGGTGCGCAGCTGGATGCCGGCCCGCTCCATCCGCTTTTTGGCCCAGACCGGGTAGGCACCGCGGGACTGGACGTCGATGAAGAAGTAATTGTCGCGGTCGGCTTCGGCAGCGGCCTGCACATCCGCCGGGGCGCAGGTGCGGGGGTAGAACTCGCCTGCGGCCAGCATACAGCCCACCATGCAGCCGGGCATGATCTCGTGCGCCAGCTGGACGGCTTTGGCGCTGGCCACCAGCTCGTGATGAGCGGCCTGATACTTGGCCTGTTCGACGTTCTCGCCGGGCTCAAACAGCAGGCCTGCCCCCATGAAGGGCATGTGCAGCAGCATGTTGATCTCGTTGAAGGTCAGCCAGTATTTTACCTTATCTTTATAGCGGCGGAAGATGATGTCGCAGTAGTGGACGTAGGCATCCACCATCCGGCGGTCTTTCCAGCCGCCATACTTCTGAATGAGCGCGATGGGTGCATCGAAGTGGCAGATGGTGACCAGCGGTTCGATGCCGTACTTGCGGCACTCATCAAACAGCGCATCGTAGAAGGCCAGCCCCTCTTCGTTGGGCTCTGCATCGTCGCCGTGGGGCAGGATGCGGGTCCACGCGATGGACAGGCGGTAGCACCGGAAGCCCATCTCGGCGAAGAGGGCGATGTCCTCCTTGAAGTGGTGGTACATGTCGATGGCTTCGTGCGAGGGGTAGTAGTGCTGGTCATCGCATGCCAGCATCTTCAGCTTGCCGAACATCACCGGGAAGCGGTCCTCGCCAAAGGGAACGACATCCACATTGGCCAGCCCGCGCCCGCCTTCGTTATAGGCGCCCTCGCACTGGTTGGCGGCGGTGGCGCCGCCCCATAAAAAGTCTTTCGGAAATCTGCCCATGAAAAAATACCTCCTGAACAAAAATTCTGCTGCCTTCATTTTATCATGTTCCGGGAGGGCATTCAAGGACGAAAGTATGACTATTTCCGTCATTTTGACGAAAATCGAGCGCGATTTTTTGCAGTTTTCACGAGAAAATCTGAAAAACCGGGAGATTTTCCTTCCATTCTGTTTCTTCCCAACGGACAGAAAATATGATAGACTGAATACGTAAGAAAAAGCCGTTCGGCCTGTCCGCACAGGGGGATGGCTCCTTTGTACAACCTCTCTGTCGCTTACGCGACATCCGCGCCCCTTCTGGCACTATCGTGCCACCTCCCCCGGCCGGGGGAGTCTTTCCTGGTAGGGGAGACTCTGGCGAAACCAGAAACTCTGCAAGGACTGCCAAGGGCTCCCCTACAAGGGGAGCTGGCAATGCGTAGCATTGACTGAGAGGTTGTAGGAAGGAAACAGTAGAACATCGAAATAAGGAAAATGGAGTGTTTTGCGATGAAGGAGTTCCAGCCTATCAAAGAAGGAAAGGTCCGCGAGATCTATGACAACGGCGACAGCCTGATCATGGTCGCAACGGATCGCATTTCCGCATTCGACGTGATCCTGAAAAATAAAGTGACCAACAAGGGCAAGGTGCTGACCCAGATGAGCAAGTTCTGGTTCGACTACACCCGCGATGTGCTGCCCAACCACATGCTGAGCGTGGACACGAAGGATATGCCGGAGTTCTTCCAGCAGCCCCAGTTCGAGGGCAAGTGCATGAAGTGCCGCAAGCTGACCATGCTGCCCATCGAGTGCATCGTGCGCGGCTACATCACCGGCAGCGGCTGGGCCAGCTACCAGAAGACCGGCAAGGTCTGCGGTATCCAACTGCCGGAGGGCCTGCAGGAGTCTGAGAAGCTGCCGGAGCCCATCTACACCCCCTCCACCAAGGCGGAGATCGGCGACCACGACGAGAACATCTCCTACGAGCAGAGCATCACCGTGCTGGAAAAGCAGTTCCCCGGCCACGGCGAAGAGTACGCCACCAAGCTGCGGGACTATACCATCGCGCTGTACAAGAAGTGCGCCGAGTACGCCCTAAGCCGCGGCATCATCATCGCCGACACCAAGTTTGAGTTCGGTCTGGACGAGAACGGCAATGTCGTTCTGGGCGACGAGATGCTGACCCCCGATTCCTCCCGCTTCTGGCCGCTGGAAGGCTATGAGGCAGGCCACGGCCAGCCTTCTTTTGACAAGCAGTTCGTCCGCAACTGGCTCAAGGCCAACCCGGACAGCAACTACGACCTGCCCCAGGACGTCATCGACAAGACCATCGAGAAGTACCTCGAAGCCTACGAGATGCTGACGGGCAAGAAGCTCTGATCGCTGCCATTCGATCGAATAATAGAACGGTGTCCTGCTTTTTCGGCAGGGCACTTTTAATTTGCAAACTTTTTGTGAATTTCCGTGGAGCAGGGGCCTGCGCTCTTGACATCGCAGGGGGTTTGGAATATAATTTTAGCAGTCGAACAGATAGAGTGCTAAAAATAAAATAGCATATCCGATGAACGACTGCTAAATCAATATCCGGTACGAATGGAGGTCGATTCTATGAATACCAATCAATATACCCAGAAGACGCTGGAAGCGCTGCAGGCCGCTCAGCAGCTGGCCGTGGAGTACCAGCACAATGCACTGGAGCCGGAACACCTGCTGCACGCACTGGCATCGCAGGAGCAGGGGCTTATCCCGCAGCTGCTCCAGAAGCTGAACGTAGACCCCGGCAGCTTTGCCGCCGCAGTGGCCGAAAAGCTCTCGGCACTGCCTCGTGTGTCCGGCTCCGGCCGTGACCCCGACAAGGTCTATATCTCGCAGGCCACCGATAAGGTCCTGAGCGCCGCTGCCCGCGAGGCCAAGGCGATGAAGGACGAATACGTCAGTGTCGAGCATGTATTCCTGGGTCTGCTGGACGAGCAGACCCAGAATACCGCAGACCTGTTCCGCGCGTTCAACATCCGGAAGGATGCCTTCTTACAGCAGCTGACGGCCGTGCGCGGCAACCAGCGCGTGACCAATGACAACCCGGAGGACACCTACAATGCCCTGCAAAAATACGGGCAGGATCTGGTAGACCTGGCCCGCAAGCAGAAGCTGGACCCCGTCATCGGGCGGGATCAGGAGATCCGCAACGTCATCCGCATCCTGTCCCGTAAGACGAAGAACAACCCCTGCCTGATCGGTGAGCCGGGCGTCGGCAAGACGGCCATCGCCGAGGGGCTGGCCGAACGGATCGTGCGCGGCGATGTGCCCGAAAACCTGAAAGACCGCACCGTGTTCAGCCTGGATATGGGCGCTCTGGTGGCCGGTGCAAAGTACCGCGGCGAGTTCGAGGAGCGCCTGAAGAGCGTGCTGAACGAGGTGAAGAAGAGCGAGGGCAAGATCATCCTCTTCAT
>ERZ1026844.291-NODE-291-length-40025-cov-7.914661_pt1 | contig 40025 bp, 38 predicted proteins | sample MGYA00380152_ERZ1026844 | MGnify/ENA primary metagenome ERZ1026844 (study PRJEB33269, sample SAMEA4719788) | human gut metagenome | biome: human-associated habitat; feature: organic feature; material: feces | place: Cameroon | collected 2013-10 ... | reverse complement strand
GCGACCGCGCTCAGCATGGCGCTGTCTACGCTGTTTGGCCTCACAGATTTACAGGACGGATTTGTGCCCGATTTGCGCTCTATCGCAGTGTTGAATCAGCAAAGGTTCAACACTTTTTTATTGCTAAAAACCGGACGCGGGTGCAATCACCCGCTTTTTAACAGATACTAAAAAAACAAGCTCCATTGGAAGCTTGTTTTTAGTATCTGTAACAGAGAGCGGGGAAATCACCCGCTTTTTAACAACCACTAAAAAACCAGGTTCCATTGGAAACCTGGTTTTAGTGGTTGTAACAAAAGCGGGTGATGGGAATCGAACCCACGTATCCAGCTTGGAAGGCTGGTGTTCTACCATTGAACTACACCCGCATGACTCCGGCAGCAATGCTGTCGGTATATGAAGTTGTATGTGAAACGGCGGTGCAAGATGCACCACACGTGTAGTGCCCAGAACCGGAATCGAACCAGTGACACGAGGATTTTCAGTCCTCTGCTCTACCGACTGAGCTATCTGGGCATTGGGTCGCTGTTACGAACCGGATTATATTTTATCCTTTGAGCCCTGCTCTGTCAAGTGCTTTTATGAAAACTTTTGAATTTTTCCGGAAAATTCGTCTAAAGCTTTTTCAGGAAATGTCCAAACACGCTGACACCTTCGTTGAACACAATAAAGGCATCGGGATCATATTCCTCGATGATGTTGCGAAGTTCATGCTCCTCGTACTTGGAAAGCATGATATAAAGCACCTGACTCTGCTCGTTGGTGTAAGCGCCGGTGGACTGCCAGCGGGTAATGCCTCGTCCCAGCTTGTTAAAGATTTCCTGCTCCATCTCCGGGCAGCTTTTTTTCGTGATGACGCTTGCCTCCACGTTGATATTCTGTGCATGGGCGCTGTCGATGGTAAAGGAATGAATGGCCGCAAAGATGACGGAGTAAATCACGGTGGGGATATCAAATATAAATATATAGATGGCATACAGTGCCACATTGACCACCAGGTTGGCTTTGCCCACGCTGAAATGCCAGGGGGATTTAATCATCATAATTCCGATGACATCCATGCCGCCGGAGGAGGAGCCCATCTTCAATGCCAGTCCCAGGCCATAACCGGACACCAGACCACCGATCAGGCTGGCAGCCAGCACATCATCTGGCAAAAGTGCGATGGTGGGAATGATGGAGAGAAATATGGTCATCGCCGTGACAGTGATCATCGTCTTAACGAAAAAGCGTTTGCCTATCTTTGTAAAAGCGATAATAAAAACAGGGATGTTCAGAAGATAGTAGACGATACCCGCGATATCAAAGTTCTGGAGAGGCAGGTGCAGCCCGTTTACCAGAAGGGTACGGATTAACTGGGCAATACCCATGAAACCGCCGGTGTAAAGTCCCGCAGGCACCACAAAGAGATTTAAGCCTGCCGCATATAGAAAGGCCCCCACAATGGATAACCCGATTTTTCCGCTTTCCTGTTGTAAATCCTGTAGAAGTTTTCGCATTATATTCCCTCACTACGATATTTTATATCTTATACATATACCGCTCACGAATCCGCACTATCGTGCTTTCTATCCTGCTTTGCAGGATATTCGTTCGCTGATGTGCCCAGAAAAACAAATGCCTGCTCCGCAGGTGCTTGTTTTTCTCTGAGGCACATCACGCAAAAAGGGCATTCCCCATACGGTAAGGATGCCCATAGCACAACCATATTATGTTATTCTATCACAAATTACACAGAATAGAATACATGATGCTGAATCACGATGCCGTCTGCTCTTGTGCCACGGCGGAATCTGGTAGCGGTGCCCACGTTGGACGCGCCGGAAACAGCCTCTCTTGCTGCCTCAAGGCAGCTTTCATATATATTTCCGCTTTCCAGTACGCGGTCAACTTTTCCGTGTTTTACGGGAGTGAACTGGCCGGGCTGGTAAATGACCTCGGCAATTGTCTCAGGAAAACGGGGGTCTGCCACACGGTTCATGACAACGGCTCCCACCGCCAGCTGACCTTCGTAGCACTCGCCACCGGCTTCACACTGAATCAATGCTGCCAGAAGTTTTACTTCGTAGGAATCCTCTACGATTTCTGCTGCCAGCGGAACCGCTTCCTCCTCCAGAACAATTCCTTCGTCGGAACCGCCATCAGCGCTTTCGTCTCCGTTGTCCTCTGTCACCTGGACTTCCTCGGTGTAAGCGACAACTGCTTCTTCTGCAGGAGCCTGCTGAGTCTCATCCACCGCCTCCGTAACGGTTTCTTCTACAACAGTCTCTGTGACCGTTTCTTCCACGGTCTGAATGGCAACCTGTTCCGTCTCTGCATCCTGCAGCACTGCAATCTGCTCCTGGGAGATCTGTTCCTCCGCAGGACCCATGCAGTTGATGGTCACGTACTGCGCCGCCACATAAGCGGTTTCACCGTTGAATTCTACGGCAATCCACTCATCGTCAACGGTATCAATATAGCGAAGTGTGTTGCCCTTATTTACATGTCCCAGGCGTTTTGCCTTGAGACTCGGATTCTGGCGAACCCGTAAAGCGTCTACATTTACTGTAATGGTTGTGTCATTGTCTTCTGCGGCGTGAACATTGATACTGCTTTCTGCCATCATAAAAAATGCGAAGCACAGAATCAAAGTCCGAACTGCTTTACAACATGCTTTCATAAAAACTCCTGTTTCTGTAATTGCTATTTTTTAAAACTACATGACTATTCTATGTAGCTTTTGTTGCAATTATTACAGATTTGTTACAACCGCCAATATAGCAGTATTTCCTTTTTTTGTCAAGTTTTCTCATTTTTGTCCAATTTTATACTATATATAGTAGTATAATTCCAGTTAAAATCTATATATTGATTTTTTCTTTCCTAAATTTAGATTTTTAATTGAAGAACTTTACATTCTATAAATTGTAATAATTCTGTTAATTCAACCTATGTCTTTCATCTGCTTGACTTTTTTTCGTTTAACGACTATCATTTTATTAAATTTGCAGAGCCTCAAAATTAGACAATGTTCACGCAGCAACAAGGCATTTACTGCATTGCTGCGTAAGAAGTTGATTCAGAAAGGCACAATTTTTATGAAAAAAAGAGCACTGATTACAGGGGCATCACGGGGTATCGGAAGGGCATCTGCCGTCGCTTTTGCCCAGGCAGGCTACGACCTGATTCTGGTGTGTCACACCCGGCTGGAGGCATTACAATCCCTCCGGGATGAACTTGTTTCTTCCTATAAAGTAGAGGTGGAGATTTTCGCCGCCGATGTGAGTGACCCGGCAAGTCTGGAGCCGGTTTTTGCAGGGCTGGATTCTCTGGATGTATTAATCAATAATGCTGGAATTTCCTATGTGGGATTGTTGCATGAAATGAGCATCGAGGCGTGGCAGGAGGTGTTAAACACCAACTTAAGCGGTGCCTTTTATACCAGCCGTCTGGCGATTCCTCTCATGTTAAAAAATCATCGTGGAAAGATTTTGAACGTATCCTCGGTATGGGGAAATGTGGGCGCTTCCATGGAGGTCGCTTATTCCGCCTCCAAGGCGGGACTGAACGGCTTGACCCGTGCCCTCGCAAAAGAGCTTGCCCCCAGCAATATCCAGGTAAACGCCGTTGCCTGCGGGCTGATTGACACGGACATGAACCGCTGTTTTTCCGAAGAAGATATGGCATCTATTATAGAAGAAATCCCGGCAGACCGAATAGGGACACCCGCAGAGACGGCAGCGATGCTCCTCCTGCTTGCGGATGCCCCGTCCTATCTTACCGGGCAGATTCTCACGATGGATGGGGGATGGACATAGGGTCTATCCCTCCATTTCTGTCAGACAGCCATCCTCGATACGCACCACCCGCTTTGCCGCCTGTGCGACCTTTAAGTCGTGGGTAATCATCACGATGGTGTTTCCTGCATAGAGGCTGGAAAAGGTGGTGGTGGTGCCTAACTTGGTGGTCACCGTTGTTCCCACGGGAATGAGGGTGGTTACCGTTTCCCCATTCAATTCATAGGTCATTTCGTTTCCGTTGATGGTTTTCATCCGGACTTCCTCCAGGGTCTGGTTTTCCCCCAGCAGGATTTCCGTGGACTGGACGGCGGCTTCTTCTGCCTGCCTCTGCCAGTGCGATTTCCCGCTCTGTCTGGGTGGCACGGAGTTTTTTGCGGATTGCCTCGATGCTGCTGTCGCTAAATTTAAGAACCGGGTCACCTTCCTCCTCTTTTTCTTCTTCCGTCTGCAATTCCAAATCGTAAAGCTGGGAAGTGATACCGAAGCTTAAGGAACCGCTCTCGGTAACGCCCACGGTGAGATCGCCCCGCTGTACCGTTTCTTCCTTATAAACCACAACCTCCTGGTTTTGTCTTGGCTTTATCCACACGGTGTAGTAGCGGTTGGTGGAAAGAATTTCCTCGTACTCCGCGATGTCCTCCTGGGTGTCGGTCACGGCACCCTGGGCATCCTGCAGTTTTGTATCCAGGTCAGCAACGTTTTCCCAGCGAATAACTTGTGTTTAGCCTATCTTGAAAATGTATAAAATTTTTGTTTAAAGTGTGAAATCTGTGTGAAATTCAAAAATTCGATTTCTGTTGCGAAACCTTTCTGAACTCATTAAAATAGGATGTATATGGGAGACTGGGAGCATTCCTCCTGAACGATCCGCTTAACGATGTGACCGTCATCCTTATACGCCAAAAACAGGTACAGATACCACACCATATCCGGGGAAAATCCTGAATATCATGGCATCTGTACTGGAATAGTCTGGAGAATTTATGAATTATATTGTACTGGATTTAGAATGGAATCAGAGCAGTACCAAGGCAGAAGAAAAAGAAATTCCCTTTGAGGTCATCGAGATCGGCGCAGTAAAGCTGGATGAGCATCAGCAGATGGTCAGCCAGTTCAGTGAACTGATCCGTCCACAGATTTATACACAAATGCATCAGATTACCAGCAGGCTTATCCACCTGAAAATGGAGGAGCTGCAAAAGGGGCATCCCTTTCTGGAGGTTATGGAACGCTTTCTGGATTGGTGCGGTGAGGATTATATCTTTGTGACCTGGGGGCCTCTGGATCTCACTGAATTACAGCGAAATATGAATTACTACAAAATGGAGCCACTGGCAGACGGTCCTTTTCCCTTTTATGATGCCCAGAAACTGTTCAGTCTGGCTCTGGAGGATGGAAAGAGCCGCCGGAGTCTGGAATATGCCATCGACTTTTTGCATATCAAGAAGGACATTCCCTTTCACCGGGCTTTCAGCGATGCCTACTATACCGCAAAGGTCTTTTCCGGTCTGCATACTCCTGCAGTGCTTGAGAATGTATCCTATGATACCTACCATCTGCCGAAAAGCCAAAAAGAAGAAATTCATCACCAGTTTTCCCGCTATGCCAAATATATCTCCCGGGAATTTACAGATAAGGCGGAGGCCATGGAGGATCATGAGGTTACCAGTTCCAAGTGCTATCTGTGCCACCGCAATCTGCGGAAAAAGATCAAATGGTTCACCAATAACGGAAGGAATTATTTCTGTGTCGCCTACTGTGAAAAGCATGGTTTCCTGAAATGCAAGGTGCGCATCCGTTACTCTGATGAAGGCAAAGCCTACGTGGTGAAAACCTCCCGGCTCATTGGACAAGAAGAGCTGCAGGAAGTGCAAAATAAGAAAAAACATGCCCATCCTGAAAAAGAGCAAACTTAAAAAGGAGCCGCAATTGCGGCTCCTTAAAAGTCAACGTTGTGGTATTTGCCACGATAACGCTGGCTTTTTTTTCTGCGTCTGCGGCTTCGTCTCCGATCGCTTCCAAAAATATTATAATTATCCAGAAGTGCATGTATGGTAACTTCCACCAGAATCACACCAAATACAACAGCTACCACCAGAATCACTTTTTTTACATTGATAAAAATGATTCTGCCATCCTCAGAATTATCTGTAACATAGGTGTCCAGCTGGGAAACCAGCTGGGAGTCAAACTCATAGGTAGATCGATTGTAATCCGCAAAGTCGATGGAGGCGCTTCCCACCGGAACTTCGTTGAAGGTGTACTGAATCTCCGCCAATTCCCCCGTATTGCCCCCCTCATAAGTCAGATCCGCCTGTGCCTTCTCAAAGGATGCAGAATTAGGCAGCACAATGGAAGCATCCCCATTCAGGGAAAGGAATGGTCTGGAGTTCCCGAAAATCGCGTTGGTGGTGGAGAAAAAGCTGGCTCCGGTCATGGTGTAACGTGTCTCATAGTCCGCCACTCTCAGTTTCTTGAAATTCTGGAAGCCGTACTGGAATAAGGAGATGGTATCCTGGTACTGGGCAGGGGCATCCTCCTTCAGCACCACGCAGATCAGCCGCATCCCGTCTTTCTCTGCGCAGGAGACCAGAGTGGAATGTGCCGGATCCGTATAGCCGGTCTTTCCTCCCACATAATACTCATAGGGAATTTCATTTTTAATGATCTGGTTGGTATTATTCACCCAGATTTCATCCGGCTGGTACTGGGACGGGTACAGATGAAGCTGTCGGGTGCCTGCGATTTTTGACAGCAGCTCATTTTTGAAAAATTCCCGGGTAATCAACGCCATGTCATAGGCGGAAGTATAGTGGTTTTCATCGTGCAGACCGTTGGCATTGGCAAAATGGGAATCCACACAGCCCAGTTCCCGGGCGCGTTCATTCATCCTATTGACAAACTCCGGAATGCTGCCCCCCACATGCTCTGCCACGCCGCTTGCCACCTCGTTGGCAGAGGCGATGAGAATACATTTCAGGGAATCTTCGATACTCAGCTGCTGTCCTGCATCGATTCCGGCATTGGAGCCGTCGGAGGGCACGCTGTTAATCGCTTCCGCAGAGAAAGTCACCATCTCATCCATGCTGCAGTTCTCCGCAGCGATCAGGCAGGTGAGCACCTTGGTGATGCTTGCCGGATAGAGATGTTCGTGAATGTTTTTGGCATAAAGGATGGTGCCGGTGTCTGCCTCCATCAAAACCGCAGATTCCGCACTGACGGCAGGACCAGTGGGCCAGTCCTGAATTTCGTTGGATTCCACGGGAATGGCTCTGCGATCCTCCTGCTGCTGTTGAAGGGAATTCTCCTGATTGTCCGCCTGCACCGGCAGAGCCGGCATAACAAACATGCCATTAGAAACCGTCAGCGCAGTGATGGTAAGGGCAGCCGCCACGGCCTTTGTTGTTTTTTTCTTCATCTGACATAAAAATGTGTTTTGTGTATTCCAAAAATTTTTCATATCCTTATCATACACCATTTCTCTTTAAATTTAAGTATTTTTATTGTATCATTTTCTTAAATTCGAGAGACAGTTTTGCAATGGCCGGCTCCGAATTTTACATTGCCTGTATTTAGCAGAAGAAAGGAATCCATCTATGAGATTAAAGAACGTACCGGGTGCCCGTGAGGCAATCGCCGATAGTATTTATTGTATCCACGATCCGGAGGAACAGAAGAACCTCAAAGGGCAGTGGCGCAGCCTGTTTGGAAATGATCACCCTTTCCATATTGAAATTGGTATGGGAAAAGGACAGTTTATCTATGGAATGGCTGTGGCACACCCGGAAATCAATTATATCGGTATTGAGAAATACTCCAGCGTGTTAATCCGCGCCATCCAGAAAATGGAGGAGGCTCCTCTTCCCAATCTGCGTTTTATCCGCATGGATGCGGAAGAAATCTGTGAGGTGTTCGGCACCGGTGAAGTGGACCGGATTTATCTGAATTTTTCCGACCCCTGGCCGAAAGACCGCCACGCCAAGCGCAGACTTCCCTCCCGGCAGTTTCTGGCACGATATGATAAAATTTTGAAAAAAGAGGGACAGCTGGAATTTAAGACGGATAATCAGGGATTGTTTGACTTTGCCCTGGAGGAGCTGGAGCCCGCAGGCTGGAAATCTGTGGTGGTAACCAGAGATTTGCATGCAGACCCGGAGCTCTCTCAGGGAAATATTATGACGGAATACGAAGAAAAGTTTTCTTCCATGGGAAATCCCATCTACAAATATATGATTGAGCGATAAAACTATTTTCTTATCTTATTTCTTCCATGGAAGGTGTTGAAAATATCTGGATTCCATACAGGGTTAATGTCCTTTGTGATGTCCTGTACAGAAATTTCCCCATCATCATTGTCGATATCGATGATGGTGTAGCGGCTTCGAAGCAGAATACCAGTCAGAATTCTTCTGCATTACAACTGGGCGATGTCCGCAATCAGGGCGTCAACCTCCGCCTGGGTCGTCGCCCAGCTGGTGCAGAAACGCACGACTGTGCCCTGCTGTGTTACGCCCTCTTCTTCAAAATAGTAATTCTGTGCCAATGTGTTTTTTTGCCGGTCGGACAGAATGACAAACTGCTGGTTGGTATAACTTTCCACCCAGAAAGGAATTTCTCTTGCTTCGAACGCTTCCCGAATCTGCATGGCAAGTTCATCGGCACGCTTTGTTTTTTCAAAATACTCGCCACTCTCCAACATGCTTGCAAACTGCAGACCCATCAGCCAGCCCTTTGCCAACACGGCACCATTTTGTTTCATATAGGCTTTGAACCGGTATTTCAGTGCCGGTGCCGTAATGACCAAAGCCTCCCCGAACAGGGCTCCGCACTTGGTTCCTCCGATATAGAACACATCCGTCAGTTCTGCAAAATCCTTCAGTGTCAAATCGTTTTTCATGGATCCCAGACCGTAACCCATCCTCGCTCCATCTACAAAAAGATACATCCCATATTTGGTACATACCTCATGAATCTCTCTGAGTTCCTGTTTTGAATACAGGGTTCCTTTTTCGGTTGGGAATGACAGGTACACCATCTTCGGCTCCGTCAGATACTCCGGAGCATCCTGGTCATAATATTCTGAGACACACTCCGCAACCTGCTTTGCAGTGATTTTGCCGTCGGTATTGGGAAGTTCCAGGATTTTGTGACCGGTGTTTTCGATAGAGGCTGCCTCATGGCAGTTAATGTGTCCCGTATCCGCAGCAATCACGCTTTGAACCGGGGACAAAGCCGCTGCAATGACCACTAGGTTTGCCTGGGTTGCCCCGGGAACAAATTTTATGAGTGCATTGTCTTTTGCAATAAGCTCCTTTATAATGGTTTCCGCTTTCCTGCACCATTCATCCTCACCGTAACCTGCATAGCTTGCAGTATTGGTAGCCGCCAGTTCTTTCAATATGGAGTCAAATGCTCCGTGGTTGTAATCATTGTTAAATCTTATCATTTTAATAACCATGCCTTTCCATTTCTGCTGTCAATGATAAACTGTTCCAGATTGGTTCTGTGACTGTTATTTTCTAAGGTATTTCTCCCTTTCCGATTCCGATTGAATCGTCCCACTTCTAAAATTGATGATAACCCATAAGCCAATGCTTGCTTTGCTCTTGGTTATACCGTTGGTTCTAAGAGCAAAAAATAAGCACAAAAAGACCGCCCTGGTCTGAGCAGCTTTGGCGGTCTTTTATATATTCTGGGCTCCGTGGGGTTTTCTCAGTCCATCTTCGTAAAGCTCATAGTAGTACCAAATAGCATTTACCGCTCCTGCACTTCTTTGATGCTGATGTGTTCCACTTCTATCTCAAAGAGCTGTGATTGCTTACGCTATGGTGAAACGATCCATCATCTCATGGAGCTTATCCACAGAGGAACGACATTCCTTTACGGTATCAAAGGATTCCGCACTCTTCTCTACCATATCACTGGTCTTCTGGGCAATGTCAGTAACACCGATTGTTGACTCATGAATGGTCTCATTAATACCGGAGACAGAGTCCACAATAAAGTTTACGGCCTGGCCAAGAGAGTCAATGGCTTCCTTCACACCTGCCATGCTCTCCTTAAATACGCTGGCATCCTGATGGTACTGTACACTTACATCCTTAAACTCATGGTACTCCTGTAAGACAGTATCCTCCAGAAAAGCCGTGGTCTCTGTAAGGCACTCGGACATATTACCCACAGCCTCATTCACTTCCTGCACAATACTGTTAATATCGGTAACGGCCTGGGAAGTCTGACTTGCCAGACTGCCGATCTCCGTTGCTACCACAGCAAAGCCTTTTCCCGCTTCACCGGCTCTTGCCGCCTCAATACTTGCGTTTAAAGCCAACAGACTGGTCTGGGAAGAAATGGACATAATCGTACCGGTGAGCTCATTGATCTTCTCAACCGCTTTGGACTCCTCAATGGCTTTATCGGATTTATCTTTCACATCCTCATACATCTTCTGGGTCTTCTCACTGGCAGCCATTGTTTTATCCTGTAATGCCTGTGCCCGCTTCATAATCTCGTCGGATGCGGAGGTTCCCTCTTCGGCAAGTTTCGTGATCTCATCGGCACCACTCTTGATAGAACCGATATGACCGTTGATGGTCTCTGTGGAGGCTGCCGTTTCTTCCATACCTGCTGCCAGTTCCTGTGTGGTGGCGGAGTTATCAGAGCACATACCGTCTACCACACCTGTCACTTCCTGTAAATGGTTAATGCTTGCAGTCAGCTGTTCACTGGCCTCCTCAATATTTGCCACCATATCACGCAGACTCTTACGCATGTTGTGGATTGCCCGGGCCATGATACCGATCTCATCCTTTTTCTTACGGAGCTTCTGTGCATCAGGATTGCTACGGAAATCCAGATTAGCCGTCTTGGTAATCACCTCCGTAAGTTTACGGATCGGCTTGCAGATTAGATGGCTTACCATCAATCCAAGACCCATACAGAAAACCAGACTGATCAAGATCTCCCGGAACATTGCAATATACATACTATTGTAAGCACCCAGCACATCACTCTGGTCTGCAGACAAAACGACGATCCTGTTCTCTGCTGTCAAAGCATATGCTGCATACTTCTTACTTCCATTGTAATCATAAAAAACCACATCGTTCGCAGGTACTTTTCCTGCTTTCAGCTGCTCCACGACATCAGCTACAACACTGTTTTCCACCGGCTTGCCAATCTTATCTGCTGTGGGATGATAAAGTATGGTTCCATCGGTGTCCACCAGATAAACATAAGCAGAAGGAACATGCTCAATCTGAACTCCTGCCAGAAACTTTGCGTCTTCCGTATTCTCATCATTGCCTTCCTTTTGCATCTCATCCAGTGTCTGGGCACTCACCTCAGCCAGGCTTAAAAAATATTTTCCATTCGTTTCGGTAGAGATCTGTCTGGTTCTGGGAATCATACACGCCAACAGACCAATCATGGTCAAAATAATAATGGCAAACACCAGCCAGCAGACATACGCCGATATGGAGTGCAAAATGTTAATTTTTTCGCGTTTTTCTTCCTTGATTTGCATAGCAGAATATCCTTTCTCCTTAGTTTCGATTTCAGTTATAATATTACATTATAGACCAAACAGACATAAATTCCCACCATTTTTCCACAAAAATCTTATACTTTCACATTTTGGAAAACATTTATAAATATGTCCATAAATTTTCAACCAGTTGATATACTCTGGTTGCAGGACATCTCCCAGATGGTGACATATCTCCATACGACTCATCATTTCTTATATGCTTTCCATTATCCTTTCTAAACGAAACAAGCGAATACAATTTTGCCGCAAAAGTTTCGGATGCAGCTTTGCATCTAACTCATCTGCAATTAAAAGTCCTCCCTCTTCCAGGCACTCACTGATTCTTGCCAGACAACTCAGTAACTTTCTTGTTCCGCTGGATTCTTCCGTAAGTTTTATCTCGCAATACTTTCCATTTTCCATAAGATGTTTCGTGTAAATATTCCTAATATTTCCATCCTCATCTTTTTCAATCCGAATATCTTTAATTGGAATATCCATTTCACTTAGCATTTCAAAGATAATCTTTCTCTTTTCTTTTGTTCTGGGTAGTACCAATCTTTTCTCGTTTTTTGGATTATCATAGTTTAAAACTTCGATGTTTAAAAACCACTGGATAACCTTGTCGATTTTGCTTTACTTGATAAATTCTATCAACAACCACTTGTCACATCAAGAATCTGCCAGCAGAAATTTCACTGCTTTTGCCAGCCGTTTGGCAGAATCTGCAAAGTGACCGCCGGGGTTTAACTCATATTTGACGGTGTTCTCCTTTGCCAACAGTTTTTTGGCTTTTTCCGTGCAGTCTGCCACCGTTGCCATCAGGGGATTTCTGGAGTTGGATTCCTTGCCTCCCAGACTGAGGTAAATGCGCTTTCCGGTGAGAGCGGTCTGTTTTTCCAGAAAAGAAAGAAAACCGGGATACCAGAGAGAACCGGAACAGCTTGCCGCCCCGTCAAATGCATCGGTCCGGGTAAGGCACCAGAGGGCAAAAAGCCCTGCCAGGGAATAACCCATGAGATAGATTTTCCGCTGTGTCCCGTATTTTTCCCTTACGAAAGGCAACAGTTCCTCCTGCAAAAAGTGCAGGGTTGCCTCTCCCTCCCCGGAAAAGGTGGCATCCAGTTCCGGAGCTGCCCAGGGGGAAAATTCCCGGTTCCAGTCTTTCACCTGAAATGCAATCAGAGTGTAGGGCATATCGCCCACACACTCTGATAAAATTTGTCTATTATGTTGGATTTCGTCCTCCCGGAAGGGGTACATGCCCCACAGAATCACGGGACCGGAAGTGCTTTCTGCCACAGTATGTGTCAGCATCTCAGCCAATGCCCCCCTTGCTTCCATAGTGTTCTCTGATAACATCCAAGTCCATAATGAGAACATAAAACACCGGACCATAGTGTTCACTCTGGACGATTCGTCCGAAGTCCAGTACCTGTCGGTAGGTGCCATCCTTCCGGGCAAGCCGGTATTTGACATAGACATTCACGTTGTCCTCCGTGGACTCAATCTGCTGCCAGATACTTTCTTCCACCTGGTCATACTCCTCCGGATGTACCAGGTTACAGAATTTCCGGTCGGTAAAATGCAGAAAATCATCCATATCTTCGCAGCCCACATACTGTATCATTTCCTGGTTTGCATAGAGAATCTGTTCATTCTGCCGGTCTGCCTTATAAATGAAAAACGCACCGGGCAGATTGAGGGAAATATCATTGAGCTTAAAGCCAAGCTGGGTTCGCTTGGAGGCATGAAAATCACTCTCATAGAAAAGACTGCTGTTTTTGCCCCGCAATTTTACCTCATACAGTGCCATATCTGCATACCGGAGTAAATCCGATACTTTTTCCCCATGGGTCGGGTATTCCGAATACCCAAGGGAAATGGTGTAGTGATACTCCTTTCCCTTGTATGAAAAGCTGCGGTGCTGTTGGCAGAATGCTTCAATCTGATCTGTCATCTGCGCTGCGGTGCAGTTTTTCAGCAGAACACAGAACTCATCGCCACCGTTTCGTCCGATAATGGCATTTTTCGAAAAGGCCTGTTCCAAGGAACGGGCAAGATGACATAACCCCTGGTCACCCACAGAATGACCATAAATATCGTTGAGAAATTTAAAATTGTCCACATCCATCAGCATGACCACGCAGGGTTTTTTCTGGTTTCCTGCCAGATAACGCTCCATCTGTCTGTCATAGCCGGTACGGTTTAACAGTCCGGTCAGGCCATCGGTGAGGGAAAGCTTCTTAAACTTTCTGCGCTGTTCTTCCAGAGTAAGAAGGGCGAAGATGAGTCCCTCCAGTAATAAAATCATGACTCCTACGCGCAAGTATATCAGCCACACATGCCCGGATTGTTCCCAGCCGCCGGTGGGCATGACTTCGAGTTTCCAGATACAGCCTCCCAGCTTAAAGCTGTGGGATACCGGGTCAACCAGCTCTACGCCGGAGCTGTCAATGACCTGATATTCATAACCAGAAATGGAAGAAGTCTTGGATAGTACATACTGGTAATCGAAGGTGGTCAACGCACTGATGGAGTTGGAAAAAATCTCCGGCACCTTGATAATGACACTGGTCAGTCCCCAGAAGTATTCCTTTTTCATCCTCTTCCATCAGATAAACGGGGTTATAGATGGCGATACCCTGCCCACCCTGTTTTAAATCAAAGGGGCCCTGCATGATACACATGTGATGCTCCATACTATAGTTGACAAACTCGCCCCGCTTTTCATCGTGAATCAGATCAATTTTTCCCGCCTCATTTCCCTCCGCAGGATAATTATCTGTCACGACGCCGCCGGGAGCAAACCGGATGCTCTGGACATAACCTGCCATCATCTGTTCTGCTACCGTATCAAATTTGTCAATTTTCCCATCCTCACTGATAAGAATCAGCTCCAGACTCTTGGTAATATTGATACCTCTACTTAAGTCCTTTCTCAGCTGGTCTGCGTAAACGACCGCATTTAGTTCTGCTTTGGTGCGGGCTCTCTCAAGTTTGATCTCCTGAACCGCCTGGACAACGGTATATAAAATGCTGCCACTGATGATAAGTACCAACAGCGGCAGCAGCCATTTGATTATTGAAAGTTTCCATTTCTGATGTTTCATACTGACAATATCCCCACTACTGAATCTGACGATAAATCCACTCCTATTTTTGTCCTGGAAAGAACTGCGGTCTATGGTTCTTTAGTACCGTAGTCCTATAGCACCAATACGGTAGCATGTTTCCTGCGCTATTGTCAAGTATTTTTTTCCTTATTTGCCCCTTATTTTCAGGAATTATTCCAAGTCCTCCTCGTCGTCTTCATCCTCGTCTCCCAAGGCTTCTTTTAAGGTTCTCCAGCCGAGAACGGCACATTTGACCCTCGCGGGCATGTGGGCAATGTCCCGGAGAGCAGATGCCTCCTCCAGGGAATCGATTTCCTCCTCACTTGCCTCTCCTTTAATCATTTTCATAAAGGTTTTGCCCATCCGGAGTGCCTCGTCCTTTTTCTTTCCCACAATCATACTCAGCATAATGTCTGCGGATGCCTGGGAAATGGCACAGCCGTCACCTTCAAACGCTGCATCTGCTATCGTGTCGCCCTCCAGTTTCAGTTTGAGGAAAATATCATCGCCACAGCTGGGGTTCACACCCTCCAGGACGATGTCTGCATCCGGCAGATCATGCTTGAATTCGGGACGCATGTTATGCTCCGTCAGTATTTCATTATAAAAGCTTCTATTTTCCATAACCCATACGCTCCCTGATACCTGCTATACTTTTCACGAATAAGTCTGCCTCCTCCTCGGTGTTGTAGAACATAAAGCTGGCGCGGGTGGCAGAACTGATTCCCAGATGGGTGAGCAAGGGCTGGGCACAGTGGTGTCCCGCCCGGACGCAGATGCCGTCAGCAATGAGAATCTCGCTCACATCGTGGGGATGGATGTCATCGATGGTAAAGGTGAGAATTCCTGCGTGCTCCTCCGCCTTGTCGGAACCCAGCACATGGACATGAGGGATGCCTTTTAAGCCCTCAAGAGCTCGTCTGGTGACTGCCAGCTCCCGCTCCTGCATCACAGTAAAGCCAATGGACTGCACATACCGGATGGCGGCATGGAGTCCTACGGCTCCTGCTGCGTTGACGGTGCCCGCCTCAAATTTGTGGGGCAGTTCTGCGTATTTTGCCCCTTCTCTGGTCACGGATTCAATCATTTCTCCGCCGGAAAGGAAGGGAGGCATATCCTTTAACAGCTTTTTCTTTCCATATAAAACGCCGATTCCCATGGGTCCAAACAGCTTATGCCCGGAAAAGGCGAAAAAGTCCACATCCAAATCCCGGACATTCACTGCCATGTGGGGGGTGCTCTGAGCGCCGTCCACCACAATGACGGCGTTTTTGGCATGTGCCATGGCAGCGATTTCCTTTACGGGATTTTCCCGTCCCAGCACATTAGACACCTGGGTGATTGCCACGATTTTGGTTTTCTCGGTAATCTGTGCCTGCACCTCGTCCAAATCCAGGGAACCGTCCTGGCGGCACTCCATGAACCGCAGGGTGGCACCGGTCTGTCCTGCCACCATCTGCCAGGGAAGGAGGTTGCTGTGGTGCTCCATGATGGACACCAAAATTTCATCCCCCGCCTGTACATGGGATAAGCCGTAGCTGTATGCCACCAGGTTGATACTCTCGGTGGTGTTTCTGGTGAAAATAATCTCCCGGGCTGATTTGGCACCGAGAAAGTCCCGGACTGCTTTCCGGGCATCCTCGTACCGCTCGGTTGCCTCCACACTCAGGGGATAATTTCCCCGGAGAGGATTGGCGTTATATTTCTGATAGAATTCTATCTCCGCATCCAGGACGCACTGGGGGCGCTGGGAGGTGGCTGCATTGTCGATATAAACCCAGTCGTGCTGGATTATCCCGTCCTCCGGTTTGCCGATGGAGGTCAGCAGGGGAAAGTCTTTTTTGTAATCTGTCACGTTATACTTCCTCCAGTTCCTTGTCAATGATGGCGGCAAAGTTTTCATCCCGGATGATATCCTTCAATCGCTCAATGCCGGCTCTCGCCATGATATTTTCTGCATGCTCCTTATCGATGCCTCTGCTGGCAAAATAGAACATGGTGTCTTCATCCAGCTCGCCGATGGTGGCACCGTGGTTACCTACCACATTTTCCTCGGAGCACAAAATCACGGGAACGGTTTTGTTTTCCACATCTTCGCCTAACATCAGCACGGTTTCCTGCTCATTTCCCACGGAGTCCGCCGCGCCGGTCTTAAAGTCAATGGTGCCGCGGAAGATTTTCTTCGCGCCATCCCGCAAAGCACCGGACACGTTGATTTCGCTCTCGGTGGCTTTGCCAAAGTGGTTCACCACTTCGTTCATGTCAATCACATGGGTCTGCTCGCCGATGTAGCCGATATCGCTCTTGAAACTGCTCTTTCTGCCCTGTAAATCAATGGTGGTGTCGGAATAAATGTCCCCCCTCCCCAGATAAATCTGTACCAGTTCGATGCGGGCACCTTTTTCGCAGCTTCCCTGAATGGCATTGTATACAAGGGAATCCTTTCCGCTGTGCAGTAACTGCACCAGGCGAACCTGGGCATCCTCCTCCAGGGTGAGGTTGGTTGCTACCGCAAGCTTGCCTGTGGGTGCATAGTCCATAAAGACCGTGGTTTTCTCACCCTTTGCGGCGTGAATATGGATTTTTTTCCGGCTGTATCCGCCCTCTCCCGCGATGGAAAAGCGGATGGTATCCTGTTCGCCCGCCTGTACTTTTTCCTCCGGAAGTTCTATTGTATGCTCCTCGTCCCAGGGAAGGGTGGTGTCGTTGACTTTCAGCCAGTTCCATGTCCTCGATGGGAGTTTATTAATTATCATATCTGTCATTTTCATTCCTATTTCTGCGCACGTTTTTTGCGCATGCCGAGTTTGTGTCAAGTGCGCGCAGACACAAATCTCGTGATTGAAAAATTTTATTTTTCAATCTGCCTCCCTGTCAGCCGATGCTGCCCTTCATTTCCAGACGAATGAGATTGTTCATTTCTAACGCGTATTCCAGTGGCAGCTCTTTGGAGACATTATCTGCAAAGCCGCTGACCAGCATGGCTCTGGCATCCTCCTCGCTCATGCCTCTGGACATCAGATAAAAGACCGCATCATCGCTGATACTTCCGATTTTTGCCTCATGTCCCACAGCGGCATCCCTGGTACGGATGTCCATTGCCGGGATGGTGTCGGAACGGGACTGGGAGTCCAGCATCAGGGACTGACAGGTAACCGCAGATTTGGATTTCTTCGCCTCTTTGGTCACAACCACGCTGCTGCGGAAGGTGCTGATACCACCGTCCTTGCTGATGGAACGGGTATTCATGTAGGAGCTGGTGTTGGGTGCCGCATGGACAACCTTGGCTCCCGTATCCAGATTCTGCCCTCTGCCGGCAAAGGTTACACCGGTAAATTCCATCCTTGCGCCCTCCCCCTTCAAGATACTCATGGGATAGAGACAGCCCACATGGGAACCGAAGGAACCGGAAACCCACTCAATCGTGCCGCCCTCTTCCACAGAGGCACGTTTGGTGTTGAGGTTGTACATGTTTTTTGACCAGTTCTCAATGGTGGAATACCGGAGCTTCCCGTTCTTTTTCACAAAAAGCTCCACGCAGCCTGCATGGAGGTTGGCAACATTATATTTGGGAGCGGAACAGCCCTCGATAAAGTGGAGGCTTGCACCCTCATCCACGATGATGAGAGTATGCTCAAACTGTCCGGCGCCCTTGGCATTGAGGCGGAAATAGGACTGGAGGGGAATGGAAACCTGGACGCCCTTGGGAACATACACGAAGGAACCTCCTGACCAGACCGCACCGTGGAGTGCAGCAAATTTATGGTCGCGGGGTGTCACCAGTTTCATGAAGTAATGGCGCACCATATCTGCGTATTCGCCCTTTAAGGCGCTTTCCATGTCGGTGTAAACCACGCCCTGGGCTGCCACCTCGTCCTTGACATTGTGGTAAACCAGTTCGGAGTCGTACTGGGCGCCCACGCCTGCCAGGGATTTCCGTTCTGCCTGGGGAATACCCAGACGCTCAAAGGTTTCCTTGATGTCCTCCGGCACGTCCTCCCAGGAACCCTGCATTTTGGTGTTGGGGCGCACATAGGTGGCGATATGCTCCATGTCCAGTCCCTCGATGGAAGGTCCCCAATTGGGAATGGGCATTTCATTATAAATCTGTAAGGACTGGAGACGGAACTGCTGCATCCACACCGGGTCGCCTTTTTCCTTGGACAGTTTGTCCACAATTTCCGGGGTCAGTCCTTCTTCTATCCGATACGCATCTTTTTCTTCATCACGAATGTCATAGATGCTGCGGTCAATATCTTCTACCTGACTTTTTTCTTTCATTGCCCATGCATCCTTTCTTATTTTTCAAATTCTTCAAAACCTTTTTCGTTAATCTCGTCCACCAGGGAGGCATCACCGTTTTTCACGATTTTACCCTCGTCCATAACATGGGTCACATCCACGCTGAGAGATTCCAGAATTCTGGTGCTGTGGGTGATAATCAGCAGGCTGCCTTTGCAGCGTTCTTGGTAAAGCTGGATTCCCTTGGAAACGGTGCGGACTGCGTCCACATCCAGACCGGAATCGGTTTCATCCAAAATGGCAAGTTTCGGCTCTAACATCAGCAGCTGCAGAATTTCCGCTTTCTTCTTTTCACCGCCGGAAAAGCCCACATTTAAGTCACGCTCTGCGTAGGACTCGTCCATGGAAAGCAGCTGCATGGTTTCTTTCAGTTTTTTCTTGAAATCCCAGAGTTTGATGCGACTTCCTGTTTTCTGCTCCAGGGCGCTGCGGATAAAAGCGCTCAAAGTCACACCCGGCACTTCCAGGGGATTCTGGAAGGAGAGGAAGATACCTTTCCTGGCACGCTCATTGACGGACATTTCCGTAATATCCTCTCCGTCAAAAAGAATTTTCCCGGAGGTAACGGTGTAACGGGGATGTCCTGTGATGGCGTAGCCCAGGGTGGATTTACCGGTTCCGTTGGGACCCATGAGGACATGGACCTCGTCTGCTCCGATGGAAAGTTCTACACCGTGCAGGATTTCTTTATCTTCCACATTGACATGCAGGTCTTTGATTTCTAATATCGTCTGTTTTGACATTCTGATTTCCTCCAAAATTTATCATCAATGATTATTTTGTCTCATCCATCACATCTTGCAGCGTATTGCTTTCCAGATAGTGGTCGATCACGTTTTCCAGCCCTTTCCAGAAGGAATGAGTGGTACATTGTATGGGGCGCTCACAGTTCTGTCCGTCACCGCACAGGCAGGTCACCGGAGCCAGGTCTCCTTCAATGAGTTGAAGGATATCCATAATTTTATATTCACTGGGTTTGCGCACCAGGCGGTAACCTCCGCCCTTGCCACTGACGCTCTCCAGCATTTTTCCTTTTGTCAGCAGGTTCATAATGCTTTCCAGATACTTCAGGGAAATATCATGTCTGGCAGCAATTTCCTTCACCGGGATGAATTCTCCGGCATTGTGCTGTGCCAGATCAACCATGACTTGCAGCGCATACCTGCCTTTTGTTGATATCATCATATGTGTCCATCACCTCACTTTGTCTGTTTGATTCTACACCTACTTCCCTACTATGTAAATAGGGAAATAGAGTTTTTTGTTTCCTATAAATTAAAAAAAGTGCGGTGACGTTTTTTTATCATCACTGCACTTTCCATTCTTTTTCTATTTTCCTTTAGAATCCAAGGCTGTCGTTTACCAGAATCACATGGATTCTGCCTACATGCTTTGAAAATCTTGTGATCAGGAACTGACAGCAGATGGTATCCGGGGATTTGCAGTCAAAACCCAGGAAATCCCACTTTAAGAAAATAATAATACCGATACACTACAGAATTTGTGTGATTACCCTGGTTTTCGAGCAGAAAAATCACTGTTTTTTTTAAATTCAGTGATTTTCTGTTCGAAAACTAGTATTTTTCACTGTGTCTGTGACGAATCTTTCTATATTGCTAATCACATAAAGTCCCTTGTGCCAACAAAAACCTCATATATTTTTTGATATCGATAACCCTTCTTTATTATCGTTGAATCCGGCACAATCACTTTTAAGTCTAATAGCTGATTTATAATATTAGAAACAACATTGACGGATACTCCCGACATTTCCTGTACTTCTTTTTTGGTGAAAACAATTTGTTTCATGATAATAGGCATAATTCTATAGATTGAGTTTCCTTTTATGACCTTAATTGTTTCCATGTCTTCTTTGTAAATTTCCTTGATTCTTTCAATCTTATTGATATAGGAATTACACTGGTCTATGACACATTGCAAAAAGAATTTAATATATCCTGCCACATTGCCTCTTCTGCATTCCATAAGATTCCTCTGATAGGATGGTTTATATAATTCAAAAATTTCTGACATATACAGTATAGGCGTACTATCGTCCAACATTGACATTTGTACAGGAATCAATGCTCTTCCCAGTCGACCATTTCCATCTTTGTAAGCATGGATTGTTTCAAACTGCATGTGAGATAAGGCAACATTCACCAATAATGGATCTGTAAATTCATCGTTCATGTATTTGTATAAATTAATAAGCAGTCCATAGACTTCTTCCGGAATGGGTGGAATAAAAGTTGCGCTGTCCATTGTACATCCTCTGGGACCAATCCAATTCTGTGTCGTTCTGATTTTTCCCGGAGTCTTCTGTGATCCTCTTACACTGTCTAATATCATTCTGTGCATTTCATTTACTAGCTCATAGCTTATTTGTCTTTCCGATTGCAAGTATGTTTTAGCGTATTCTATGGTTTTCTTTAGATTTTGTATCTCCTGATTGTCATCCGTCTTTTCCATATACTTCAAGTAATACATTTCATCCTGGGAAATCTGCGTTCCCTCAATCTGCGTTGACTTATAGCTTTCATTCAAAAGAACGGAATCTAGAAAAAAGCCTGCATCAAACTCCAGAGTGTTCAACATGGATTTGTATTCCCCATATTTTACATTCGCTTCCGAAATCAATTTCAGCATTTCTTTATCAATTGCATATTCTAACGGCATCATTTTTGCTTTGTACGGTTCCATATTATCTACACTCCTCCTTCATTTATAGTAATATAATACCACTATAAACGCAAAAAATCACTGTTTTTTTTAAATTCAGTGATTTTTTGCTCAAAAACCAGTATTTTTCACTGTATCTGTGATTGCCACTTCAATTTAGCAGTCACAGAGTAAGGGAATTTGGTTTGTTAGTTTACTTGTTCAGAACAATGCTTTCAGATAACACTGATCTTTCAGACGAAAAAATCAATGAATTGGCGGATGCATTTATGAATGCACTTCCTGCATTGTTGAAAACAAAACTTCAAGCTGCTTAAGGTCTGAACATTGACAACTGAATAACTGCCAGGTATGGAATTTTCAAGGTGCATAGCTAAAATTTATGTGCGAAGTTTGAGTAGATAATAATCTCCATTTGCTTTTCTCCATTTTCTTAACAGGAAATTTACATCTCATACTGTATAATGTAACCATTGAACGGTCAATAAAGCCGGCCTTTAGGCAATAACATCGAAAGGAGCAGTTACTATTTACTGTAACAGGTGGTATCTTAATGAGATCAGAAAAAGCAGCACAAATTTTTTTACTTGCAGCTGGTCTGGTATTTTTTCTTGTTGGAATTTTCCGTGGAGAAGCTACAGCTGTACTGAACAAGGCAATCAAATTATGTATGGAGTGTGTGGGAATTGGATAAAAAAATAAAAGCAGACAAAAACTTTCTGGTTCGTTTCCGCGGATGGATTCAGGCAGCTGCAACACTGCTGACCAATCTTCATATTCCGAATCTTTTTAAAGGGAAACTTTATCAGGGAAAGGCAAAAACAGTATGTGTTCCCGGACTGAACTGTTACTCCTGCCCGGCTGCCACAGGCGCCTGTCCGATTGGAGCTTTCCAGGCTGTAGTCGGTTCATCAAAATTCAAATTCACCTACTACATCACCGGATTCTTCATCTTGCTGGGAGTTCTATTAGGGCGGTTTATCTGCGGTTTTCTCTGTCCCTTTGGATGGTTTCAGGATTTGCTGCATAAGCTTCCGGGTAAGAAACTATCTACTGCAAGACTAAAACCTCTGCGGTATCTGAAATATGTAGTTCTGGTCGTCTTTGTTATACTACTGCCGGCATTTGTAACGAATTCGCTGGGCATGGGAGACCCGTTCTTCTGCAAATATATATGCCCACAAGGCGTGCTGGAAGGGGCGATTCCACTGTCACTTGCTAACGCAGGCATCCGTGGGGCACTCGGGCACTTATTTACATTTAAGTTTACAGTCCTTGTACTTGTTATCATCTTAAGCATTCTGTTTTATCGTCCATTCTGTAAGTGGATCTGCCCACTTGGTGCTATCTACTCGCTGTTTAACAAGGTATCATTGCTTAAGATCAGGGTAAATCATGAAAAATGTGTTGGCTGTCAAAAATGTAGTCATGCCTGCAAAATGGATGTAAATGTAGTAGAAACGCCAAATCACCCGGAATGTATCCGCTGTGGAGCATGTATGAAAGTCTGTCCAACAAATGCGATCTGCTATCATTACGGATTTTCAGATAAGAAACAGGCTGACAATCAATAAGCCGAAATGAATCAAATTATATTCAAAAGGAGAGTAAAAATTATGAACAACAAATCAGGTAGCGTAAACTCAGGGAAATTTAAGAAAGTAATTGCGGCATTTCTTGCCATTTTCTTTCTTTTCGCATTTACAGGCTGCGGGCTTTCATCCGGCTCTGCAGCAACAGAAGAACCAAAGCAGGAAGATACTTCCACAACAGATTCCGACAGTTCCATTGATCCCAATGAACAGCTGGATGCCCTTTACCAACAGGAGAACCAAATCTTTGCAGAACACAAAGATATATGGGACAAAGCCTTTGGCTTTATGAGCAAGAACAATGACGATGATACCATGAATGAAAACTATGCAGACTTTCTTGCAAATACCATAGAATCCAACAAGGATTCCTTCTCCGAAGAAGAATATGATACTCTGAGTAAAGACATTGAAACGATCCGCGGCATTGAAGAGGAGATTGCAAAGCTTGCAAAAGAAATTGCCGCATCGGATTCCTCCGGCAGCAGTTCCTCCAGTTCTGCTGAGTCTACCGGCGTATTCCAGAGTTTCAAAGGAAAAGATTTGGATGGTAACGATGTAGATGAAAGCCTTTTCACCCAAAATAAGGTTACGGTTGTAAACTTCTGGTTCAGCGGATGCAAGCCTTGCGTTGAAGAGCTTTCTGAACTGAATGAATTAAATGATGAGCTTAAGGAAATGGGCGGAGAGGTTGTTGGTATCAATGTAGATACACTGGATGATAATCAGGATGGAATCAAAGAAGCGAAGGAAATCCTGGAAGCCCAGGGAGCTTCCTACAAAAACCTGACCTTCGCTTCTGATTCGGCCGCTGGAAAATATGCAAGAACTATTATGGCATTCCCCACAACAGTTCTTGTAGACAAAGACGGAAATATCGTTGGCGAGCCTTTCATGGGTGGAATTGATAATCCATCCATCTACGAGCAGCTAATGAAACAAATTCAATCTATACTTGATTAGAAAGAATTCATTTTATGTAAACCTGTTATTGACCTTGGGCAACTACTGTTTTAATTTGTGCTAAGTCGGCAAGCAGCTCCTTGGAGTATTCCTCTGCCTCTGCACAAGCCTTCTCTGCGGTTTCATAGTCCTGTTCCTGTAAGGCATTGCAAACCTGCGTGCCATAGCCGTGGAATTTTCTGTGCTTGTCCTCCAAGCCCTTCCAGATTTCAGCCATTTCCGGGGTGTAGGGGGGCATCGCATAGTAGAAGTGTCCGAATCCACACTTGGAGACATCCAGCTGCAAAGGCTTGCTGCTGCGGGATTCCACCATCTGCTTCAAATTTTCCAGCCATTCTTCATGGGCGGTAATGGCGCTGTCAATGCAGTCCAGATATTCCTGTTTATTAAGGGACAGAAAGGCATCCTGGGACATGATTCCCATGGTTTTGACGGAATCGTCCAGGGCTGTCTCGATATCGGCCACCGGGCTGGTCACATTCCGGAGGGTTTCAATGACGCGTTTCATCCCTGACGCATCCTCTTTTATCTTCTCGTACTGGTTCTGGATATCACCGGCGGCGTTTTTCATCTCCATCATGGAATCGCTGAGCTGCTCACTGGTATCTGCCAGCAGGGTAATCGAGTCATTGATTTTCAACACATTCTGCTGGTTATCCTCGTTAATCTGCCAGGCAATTTCAATTTTATCCTTCATGGAGCCCAGTGCCTCAATGGTACTTTTCGTGCTGTCAACGCTTTTCTCCGAGGCATTGCGGATTCCTTCCACAAATTCATCCATGCTGCCGGTCAGATGCTGGGTCTGCTCTGCCAGCTTTCGGATTTCCTCTGCCACAACCGCAAAGCCTCTTCCCGCCTCGCCTGCCCGTGCCGCCTCTATGGAGGCGTTGAGTGCCAGCATGTTGGTCTGTCTGGAAATGGAGTTGATTCCACTGATAACTTCGTTGATGCGGGTAATCACGTTAGAAAGCTCGTCCATATCCTTCTGCATATTCTGGGACATGGCAATGGTATTCTCAGACAATTCCTTGATGGAAGTGAGTTCCTTCTGTCCCTCGTCAATTTTGGAATAAATGTCAGTGCTTTCCTCGGACAACTCAATAATCGCGTTGGTCAGCTCCTCGTGGTTCTCCGCTACCTGACTGGTAGCTTTGGTGGTTTCTTCCGCAGTCTGTTGGATAACTTCTGAGGAAGATGCCATATCGGTGGATATCTGGGTCAGACTATCAAGGTACTGCTCCAATGCCAAATCCAGCAGACTGATCTTCATAACTGCATCCATGTTCCGTCTGAAGACCGTGGAAAACTCATCCCGGTTGCGGAGGAGTCTGCGGTAAATATCCCCCAATTCCGGTTCCTTGCTGTAGTCCGCCTCCTTCATGGCAGCTATCGACTGTATCAGTTTTGCTTTCTTATTTCCCATATTCATTTGTAACCTCCCGTTGTACCCTGACATATCGGACAATGTTGTGTTTATTATACATTTTTTTCTCAGTTTCTACAAGGTTTCTTTCTATTTTAAAATTCGATCAATCATGGTATTATGGCAGATGCGTAAAAACAGTAATGAAAGGACGGCGGTAAGCCGATTATTCTCGGTGCCTGCTGCTGAGCTGGAATTACGGTTGTGAGTCTGCTGATGCAGCATATGATGGGATATGGTAGAGCGATAAACAGATTTAATCATACTCAAAAATTCCCTGTAAGGTATCCGGAACATTCTTTGGAATTCGGATTCACAACCTGCTCCACGGTGAAGTTTCCATCTTCGTAGTGTAGTCGGACGATGCCGCAGTTGCCCAGGATGCCTTTGTGCTCCCCTTTGATGTAGGAAATAGCCTCCAGAAAACGTTTGATTGCCATCCCGTGGGAAACTACGAGAATGGTGTCTCCATTGTCCGCCTCCGCGATATCCTTCATGGTTCCGTAAACCCGCTTTGTGACCTCCTCCAGACTCTCCCCGCCATACTGGACGAAAAAATCTCCATAGGGATAAGAAGGATTTTCGCTGTAGGAGGATGCCTCCTTTGTCCCCAGGAAAATCTCCTTAAGTCCCTTCAGACGCTGACAGGGTATCCCGCCAGACACCAGTTCTGCGGTATCGCAGGCTCTCTCTGCCGTGGAGCAGTATACCGTGTCAAAGGTAATTCCATGATTTTGGAACCAGGCTCCCGCATTTTTTGCCTGCTGGATACCCAGCTCTGTCAGCGGAGAATCGCACTGTCCCTGATTTACAGCCATCACATTAAATAAAGTCTGTCCATGTCTCATTAAATAAATGGTTTTCATTTGTTTTCTCCTTTTTTATTTGAAACAAAGAATCGCTTGCCGACTCTTTGCGTGCGGTATACGGCACATTCATATTCCATTACATTTGCCTTTGTCAGATACATGCACATGACTCTCGTTCTACAAGCCTGCAGGGCATCTTTACTTTAATAGGTGATGCCTGCAGCAGGTTTGATGCTGCTACCAGAAAATTCGCGCCATACTGTCCCATTTCGTATGCCGGTGCGTGCATGGTTGTGAGCGTCGGCTTAATAAAGCCACACAGATCCACATCATCAAACCCGATCATGGAAATGTCTTGAGGAATACGAAGCCCTTTTTCACGAATTGCCTTCATTGCTCCAATGGCAATATGATCACTTGCAGCAAAAACAGCTGTGGGATTTTTCCCCTCCGTCAGTATTTCGCGCATCATCCTATAGCCGGATTCAATAGAATATTCCCCGATTTTTAAATAGGAGGATGCATCCAATCCATTCTTCGTGGCATATTCCTCAAAGTATTTCCTGCGTTCATCACAGAATACTTCGTTATGTTCCACATATTCCTCTCCGCCTAGAAATGCTATCTTTCTATGCCCCAATCCCGTAAGGTAATCCATTATGTCGTAAACAGCTTTCTTGAAATCCAGTGAAAAGGTTGTTACCGCATATTCATCCACGGGCATATCCAGAAAAATAATATTGGGAGTGATTCCGATCAGATCGTTTACTTCCTTTTTACTAAACTTTCCAATACACAACAGGCCATCCACTCCCTGAAGCTGACTCATATAATCCATGTCTGATTTAAAGACCCGGACTTCCCGAATACAATTCTTAATGCAAAAATCCTCAATACCTTTACGAACCATAAGATAATAATGATCTTCCATCTCCTGCTCTGCCGAAAACCATTGGAGAATTCCCAGGGAAAAAGCCGCTTTGTCCTGTCTGGCAATTTTCTTATACCCCATATCCTTAGCAATTTCTATGACTTTCTGCTTTGTTTCCATAGAGGCTTTCAAGGTTGCATCCTTATTTAATATTCTGGAGACCGTTGCCACGCTGACCTGTGCCTTATTCGCAATATCTTTTAGGGTTGCCATACTTTTTCCTTCCCAAAACAACTGCAATACATACGAAATTTCTTCTATCTATACATGTATTTCATTTTTTATTTTCTTCCTATTGATTTTTTTAGTATAATATCATATATTTTAGTTAAGCAATAGTTTTTTTACTAAAATTTTATCCTGGAGGGTTCAAAATGATGAATTCAAGTTTACTGTTCAATAAGTTTAAGCACCACTCTCTCGATTCTGTTCTGGAAGACATCTATGGCAAAGAAACAGATATGGTCAATAGACAGTGTGAACGATATTGTGATGCGATCAAGAAATATATAGATCTTTTCGGTGATGAGGATATAGAAATATATAGTGCTCCCGGAAGAACTGAAATCTGTGGCAACCATACCGATCACCAGAATGGAATGGTGCTGGCCGCCTCCATCAATCTTGATGCCATTGCGGTGGTGGGTAAAAGCGAGAATTCTATGGTAGATTTCGTATCTGAGGGTTATTCACCCATCCGCTGTGACATCTCCAATCTTTCCATCTGCGAGGAGGAGAAGGAAACAACCACAGCACTGATCAAGGGTGTGATAAAAGGGATGCAGAATCAGGGATATCACACCGGTGCATTTAAAGCATATGTTACCAGCGATATATTAAGCGGCTCCGGCCTTTCCTCTTCCGCTGCGCTTGAAGCGCTGCTTGGCACGATCCAGTCAGGTCTTTTCAACAATATGGAAGTGTCCCCCGTAGATATTGCAATGATTGGGCAATATGCTGAGAATGTCTATTTCGGCAAGCCTTGCGGATTGATGGATCAGATTGCCTGCAGCGTGGGGGATTTCGTCCAGATTGATTTCAAGATTCCGGGCAAACCACAGGTTCATAAACTGGCTTATGATCTTGCATCGGAGAGTTACCATTTATGCATCGTAGATACCAAAGGCTCTCATGCCAATCTCACCGATGATTATGCTGCAATCCCACAGGAAATGAAACAGGTTGCCGCTTTCTTTCATAAAGAGCTGCTGGGTGAAGTAACCATGGAGGATTTTCTCAGGGAGCTTCCGGCGCTTTACGGTTCTGTAAATGACCGTGCCATTTTAAGGGCTTATCATTTCTTCACTGAAAATGAACGTGTTAAACGGGCAGCTGCCGCCCTTGAAGCCAATCATTTTACGGAATTTCTATCCGTAATCAAGGAATCCGGCAATTCCTCTTTCAGGTATTTGCAAAATGTATATTCCAGTCATAATTCCGAGTGCCAGCCAATACCAATGGCTCTCGCATTCAGCGAGTATTACCTTAAGGATAACGGCGTGTGCAGAGTTCATGGAGGGGGTTTTGCAGGTACCATTCAGGCCTTTGTTAAAGATGAGGCCATAGCAGGATATAAAGAATTCATCGAGAAAATATTTGGCGAAGGAACCTGCCATGTGCTTAAGATCAGAAAACAGGGAGGCATGAAAGTACAATGAGTACGTTAACTCCCGGTGAAGAAAGCCAGGTGATACCTATGGAAAATATACTGAATAAAAATATCAAAAAATTAGTACAGTATGGCATTAACAGCTCCTTGATTCCTGAATCAGAAAAAAACTATTCCATTAATCTGTTATTGGATGTTTTTGGTCAAAGTGATTATTGCGACTCCGACATATCGGATGAAGAATTGGTTTTAGAAGACATCCTCCATGTCTTAACAGACGAAGCCTGTAAGCTTGGAATCATTGAAGATAATTTGATCTACCGGGACTTGTTTGATACAAGACTTATGAATTGTATCACTCCCCGTCCTTCTCAGGTAATTGATGCTTTTTGGGAAAAATACAGTGCTTCACCTAAAACAGCAACGGATTATTACTTTCAATTCAGTCAGGACACCAACTATATCCGCCGGGCGCGTATTGCCAGAGACATCAAGTGGGTTGTTCCTTCCCGGTATGGCGATATTGACATTACCATTAATCTTTCTAAACCAGAGAAGGATCCGAAAGCCATTGCACTTGCCAAAAGCGCACCTGTTTCGTCCTATCCCAAATGTCTGCTTTGCATGGAAAACGAGGGTTATGCCGGAAATGTTCATCACCCCGCAAGACAGAATCACCGCATTATTCCCCTGAATATATGCGGAGAGCAATGGGGGCTTCAATACTCCCCTTATGTGTACTACAATGAACATTGCATTGTTTTCAACGGTCAGCATACCCCTATGAAAATAGAAAAAGCGACCTTTGAAAAACTGTTCGCTTTTGTAAAACTATTTCCTCATTATTTTATTGGTTCTAATGCAGATTTGCCAATCGTAGGCGGTTCCATCCTGAGTCATGATCATTTTCAGGGTGGAAATTATACCTTTCCCATGGCCAGGGCCAATACCATTGCAGATTTCCATATTAAAGGATTTGATCATGTTGACTGCGGCATCCTAAACTGGCCATTATCCGTCATACGCTTAAAGAGTAAAAAGAGTGAAGATATGATCGCCCTGGCAGATTATATTTTGGAGTCATGGCGACATTATACGGATGAATCAGCTTTTATTTTTGCTGAAACGGATGGCGAACCTCATAATACCATTACTCCCATTGCACGGTTTCGTGATGGACTTTTTGAATTGGATCTGGCTCTCAGAAATAACATTACCACGAAAGAGCATCCTCTGGGTGTCTACCATCCCCACAGTAACCTTCATCATATCAAAAAGGAAAATATCGGTCTGATTGAGGTACTGGGGTTAGCCATATTGCCCTCGAGATTAAAATCAGAGATGGAACTTCTCGCTGAGTATATTCTGTCCGGTAAAAATATCCGTGAAAACGAAACGCTGGTAAAGCACGCTGACTGGGTAGACCAGTTTTCCATGAACTATTCTTCTATAAACGCTGATAACATCATGGATATTCTTCATGACGAAATTGGTAAAGTGTTTGTCCAGGTGCTGGAAGATGCCGGTGTTTACAAAAGCACTCCTGAGGGATTAAAAGCTTTTCTCCGCTTCATCGATACACTGTAAATCTTTTCTATAAAAAGCCCTGTTTTACCCTCAAGGTATCTCTTCCCACCTCACAGGGTAAAAACAGGACTTTTACTCCTGCTGTCCGAGCCTGTTCCAAGGCTTCGCCAAATTCCGGCTGAGTTGCCACATTGGGACGCACTTCGGTAATACCTTCCATTTGGATGACAAAGGCGATCGTACACTCATATCCCAGGGCTCTTGCTTTCGTCAGCTCTCTCAGATGCTTTACTCCCCGCAGGGTAGGAGCATCGGGAAAGTAGCCGATACCGTCTATCTCCAGGGTACAGCCTTTGACCTCCATCAGATATTCCTGTTCGCCCTTTCGCATATAAAAATCAATGCGGGAGTCGCCGTAGGTGTACTCCGGTTTCACTTCATCATAATCCAAGGTTTCCAACCACTCCTGCACCACTTTGTTGGGTGCCTGACTATCCATGTTAATCCAGCCCAGACTTTCCTTATAAACCATCACCAAGTCATATTTGGTTTTTCGGTCGGGATTGTCCGATACCTCCAGACGGACGGATACTCCGGGCAGGAGCAGTTCCCTGCACCGCCCGGTATTTTTCACATGCACCACCTCCCGGACACCACCGATTTCCACATGGGCGATGAAACGGTTTGACCGGTCGATGAATTTACCTTCCACAATTTCCCGGTATTGCACTCTGTAACCTCCACTAAGGAAGAAAAGCTCCCCTATTCAGGTAGCTTTTCTTCTTATTTCATTTGTTCCTTACAATATTTTTCTACTAACTGAATAAATTCACTTTTTTATGCGACTCCATAAAAACCACTCTTTCAATATTGTACACTTTTGTATGATTTAATCTTGGCCTAACGAACTTTTGTATACCTCACTGCTTTTATTAAACCAAATAGAAAAATATTGTCCTACAGCTTCGTCAAATCCATCAAATAATGGTTTTACTGTTTTCGTAAATTACCCCGCATAATAATCATGGTTCATATAAAAAAATTTCGACATGTCGTTCCCCTCCAGTTGCAACAGTTTCACTTTTTTATCAATGCCACCGGCATACCCGGTAAGGCTCCCGTTAGTTCCCACTACCCGGTGACAGGGGACAATAAGGGAAATGGGATTATGCCCCACCGCACCGCCCACTGCCTGGGCAGACATCCTGTCAATACCCTGCCGGACGCTTATCTGTCTGGCAATATCCCCGTAAGTCAGGGTTGTTCCGTAAGGAATGGACAGCAGAATTTTCCACACCTCTTTGCGGAATTCCGAAACTTTTGCACCAAAAGCGATAGGTGGTGTGAAATCCGGTTTCTGTCCCTGAAAATACAGGGTAAGCCAGCGGTCTGTCTCTGCAAAGACCGGCAGCTCCTGTTCCTCCACATCCCCATCAATGGTATCTGCAAAATATTTCTGCCCATCAAACCAAAGACCGGTGAGCGCCTCGCCGTTACCTGCCATGGTAATACCACCCATGGGTGAGTGATAATGCGAAATATAAATTTTATCCATGATTTTTCAGCCACTCCATTTCCCTTTTCTTTTCCTCCGGGCGATACAGAGCTGTTGCGCCTGCCTCAATAGCGGAATACTCTTTCCCCTCTTAATTCCCTCGTGTGCAGTTGGCAGCATCAATGGCGATGGCGAGCATAAGCGCCACCACTTCATCCTCCGGCAATCGCTGCCAGGGGCTGTTTTTTTATTTGAATTTATTTGGATTTACGGAAAAAAGCGGCGGCTACTACGCCGGGACCCACATGGGTTCCGATGACACTACATACAAGCGTGGAATCCAGGGATTCTGCCTGCTCCTGCCACAAGTCCCTGCTGTCCTCAATGTATTTTTTCAACAACGCATCACTTAATCCGGTATAGCCCAGCAGAATCGGCATATCAAAATCAATACCGCCACTTTCCTGGATTTTCTCAACCAGCAGGTTATTGCCCTGACGGGAACCTCTGGCTTTTCCAATCACTTCCACTTTGCCATCCTGGATGGTGACTACCGGTTTGATATTTAAAACTCCTCCTGCAAAGGCGACAGTTTTGGAAATCCGTCCACCCCTTTTCAGATATTCCAGGGTATCCAACAGAGCAATCAGGCACACATCTTCTTTTTTACGTTCCAGTTTCTCTGCGATTTCTCTGGCGCTCATGCCCTTCTTTGCACAGGCAATGGCATATTCTGTGAGGATTCCGGATCCGATTGCCGCGTTTTTGCTGTCCACCACGTAGATATTGTCGTAGTCCTGCACCGCCAGACATGCGCTCTGGAAGGTACCGGACAGCTCCGATGACAGGGTGATAACAACCGCCTCCTCCCCTGCCTGAGTCACCTCCTCGAACACCTTTTGAAAAGCAGTAGGATTTGCCTGACTGGTGCGGGGCAATTCATCACACTCCACCAGCCGCTCATAAAACCGTTGTTTGTCAATAGTCAAACCGTCAATCAGTTCCTCCTCTCCAAAATGGATGGTCAGCGGAACAATTTTCACATCCTGTCGGAAACGCTCCGCGATGTCCACGGAGGAGTCAATAATAATTCTTACATTCATGCTTTTTTTCCCTTCTTAATCTAATTTTTCCAGATTTCTGCTGATTAACTGTAATGCATGGTACATGGCCTTCCGATCTTCTTCCGTCAGTCCTTCGCTCGCCTCATCCACAATCCGGTTGATTTTCGCTCCGATTTTATTGCAGACCTCTTTTCCTTTTTCCGTAAGCTGGAGCGCCACGCGGTAACGACGCCGGGTATTTTCCCCATAGGTCACAAAACCATTTTTCTCCAGATAGTCCAGTGAACGGGAAATGGCAGCTTTGTCCTCCTCACAGCGCTCGCAAAGTTCGGCGGCAGTCATGGAGCCGTATGCCGAAAGGTAGTACAGGCAGGAAACATGAGGCCCTTTCAATTGAAATTCCGCCATTTCCTCCGACTTAATGCGTTTAATGCTCCGGCTGATTTTGGAAATCAACATGGTAAATGTTCCAAAACGTTCTTCCATACTCATCAGTTCCTTTTTGCTTGTTGATAAATCAACATTCCGACTTATAGTAGCATTTTTATGTTGATTTGTCAACATCTGGGTAATCAGCAGACTGGTGTTCTTCTGCGAGGTCCGGTCCCAATCGCTTAGATTATTATACATTTTTATTTTTCCAATGCCTCCTTGCAAAAATAACAGCAGTATCTGTCTCTGGAATTCAGGGGAAGCAGATTCTCCGCACCACAGTACCCGCAGATTACACATCGGCAGTTTGCAGGAACCGGGTCACCCAGTAAAAGCTGTCTGCCGGGAGTCCGCCCGTCGGAGCGCTGTCGCATTTTCCGTGCAGTTTCCGCCTCCTCCTTACGGTGCTCCTCTTCATCCTGCTTTGCCTTCTCGTGGAGATATCCCATAGTGCTGTGCTTGGGAGGTTCACTCTGGGCAGGCGCAGTTTTTTTCGCCTGGGAAGTATTGCCTGCCGTGCTACGGGACGGATAGGATGTTGCCGCCGGCGTATTGGGTTTCACCTCATTGTCCTTGGATTTTTTCCTAACCCCACGGATAATCACGAAAAAGAATATGTAAAAAATAAAAAGACTTAATAAACCGCTTGACATATCAATCCCTCTCTGTCTGTAAAAATAAGTATATTTAGCATATCATCAAACAATGGGACTTGCAAACAATTTCCAATTCTATGTAGAGTATTTAAATAAGCAGATTTACTGCGAATTATTTTTACCTTTCAGTACTGGTATGTGTGGGATCAAAAATCGGCAGAAAGATTTATAATTTATTGCTTTGTTATCATAATTTATAACTATGACAGTGCAAGTATTACAAATTTGCAATATTTTTTGAAATGTAGTATAGTAAATAAAATAGAATTTATTGTAAAGAAGGGAAACAAAATATGAAAAAGGGACAAAATTCTACCAAACTGCTATCGAAAAGCCAGTCAGAAATGCTGCGCAGGAATTCAAAGGTTACCTTTCGTATTCTGATTACCAGCATTGTTTTCCTGGTCATTTTCGCAGCATCCAACATTTATCTGAGCAGGGTCAACACCCTGCAGTTGGAAAGCACCATGTATCTGAACCAGTACCGCCTGGGTTCCAAAACCCTGACTGCCTCTGTACAGTCCTATGCCACCACTGGTAATCAGACCTATTACGACAATTATATGACAGAATTAAATGTAGACAAAAACAGAGACATTGCCTGGGAAGGATTAAAGGGCGATAATCTGAATGACAGTGAGTGGGCACAGCTTGAACATATCGCTGATATGTCCCAGGGACTGGTTCCTCTGGAGGAGCAGGCCATGGAACTGGCAGCTGCCGGTGACACTGCAGGTGCTATAGCCCTGGTTTTTGGCGATGAATATGCGGCGACCGTTGCAGAAATCAACACTGTCACCGATACCTGTATCCAGGATGTCCAGAACCGGATGTCCAGGAATCAGACGATCCTTAATATGATTATGATGATTTCCATGGGCATCTTTATCCTCTGTTTCCTTATCAATTCCAGAAAAATCATTACCACACTGGCTTTTGCCAAAAAGGAACTGCTCCTTCCTGTTGTAAAGGTTTCTGACCAGATTCAGGAGCTGGCGCGTGGTCATTTTGAAGACCATCTGGATTTACCGGAGGACGACAGCGAGGTTGGCACCATGGTGCGCGCCATCCACTTCATGAATGATAATTTTACCAAAATGGTTACGGAAATTTCCCGGATACTGGGAGAAATGGGTGAGGGCAACTACCAGGTTGCTCCCACCGAAGAATATGTGGGCGATTTTATCCAGATTAAGGAATCCATGGAAAAAATCATCGCTGACACCAGGAATACTCTTTCCACTATCCGGAACACAGCGAACGACATCGGCAGTGGTTCCGAGCAGTTGGCACAGGCGGCAACGGATTTGGCAGAGGGCTGCACCAGACAGGCTGGGCAGATTTCCGATTCCTCCCAGATGATTAATAACATGACCAAGAGCATTGAGGAAAAAGCGGAAACTGCCAAGCAGACAGCCGAGATTTCCAAAGAGGCGGCTCACACGGTAGAGGAAGGAAACCAGAAGATGCAGGAACTAAAAGCCGCTATCAGCGATATCAGCAAATGTTCCGAGGAAATCCGTTCCATTATCCAGGTCATCGAAGATATTGCCTCTCAGACCAACCTTCTTTCTCTGAACGCCTCCATCGAGGCTGCCCGGGCAGGCGAGGCAGGCCGGGGCTTTGCCGTGGTTGCTGAGCAGGTAAAAAATCTGGCAGAGCAATCCACCCAGGCAGCGGGAGAAACCACAAAGCTCATCGAAACCACGATTACTGCGGTGGAAAAAGGCATCGCCATCGCTGAGGACACTGAGTCCAATATGGAACAGGTTATGGTGAATACCCAGAGCGCAGCCACCCGCATGATTGAGATGGCACAGACACTCCAGACTGAGGCTGTGAATATGAAACAGATTGACGAGAGGATTTCCCAAATGACTGAAATCGTAGACTCTAACTCTGCCTCCTCGGAGGAAACCGCCGCAGTCAGCGAGGAACAGTCCTCTCTGGTTCAGACTATGGTACATATGATGGATCAGTTTACCATTTAACGTTACAAAAGAATCTGCTATACGATAAATGTCTTCGGATAAATGCTTTCCACTGGTCTGAAGACATTTATTTGATCATATAGTTAGTTATTACTAATTTGTGGAGGGAGAAAATCTTATGCAAGTATTTTATGGTATTTTAATCCCCTTTCTGGGCACCTCACTGGGAGCAGCATGTGTGTTTTTTATGAAAAACTCCCTGAGTGACCGGGTACAGCGTTCCCTCACCGGCTTTGCCGCAGGGGTAATGGTGGCGGCATCTGTGTGGAGTCTGCTGATTCCGGCGATTGAACAGTCCGCATCCATGGGAAAATGGGAATTTGTCCCTGCGGCAGCAGGATTCTGGATTGGCATGCTATTCCTGCTGCTTTTGGATCACATCATTCCCCATTTACATCAGAACAGTGAGAAATCCGAAGGACCAAAAAGCCAGCTACGGAGAACCACCATGATGGTTTTGGCTGTAACACTTCACAATATCCCGGAGGGCATGGCTGTGGGCGTAGTCTACGCCGGTTTTCTGGCAAATAACACCCTGATTACCGCGGCGGGGGCTTTGGCTCTTTCTCTGGGAATCGCCATTCAGAACTTCCCGGAGGGCGCGATTATTTCCCTTCCGTTAAAAGCTGAGGGGATGAAAAAGTCGAAAGCCTTCGCAGGCGGTGTCCTTTCCGGCATCGTGGAGCCTATCGGCGCGTTTCTCACCATCCTCGCCTCCTCCTTCATCGTGCCTGCCCTGCCATATCTGTTAAGCTTTGCCGCAGGCGCCATGCTCTATGTAGTGGTGGAGGAACTGATTCCCGAAATGTCCCAGGGGGAACATTCCAACATCGGAACCGTGTTCTTCGCCGTAGGATTCAGCGTGATGATGATTCTGGATGTGGCGCTAGGATAAAAGTGAAAACAACAGTACCACAATTCCCAAAACAACCAGGATGACACCGGTAACTCTGTTTAGGGTTTTCGGTGTCGCTTTATTTGCAAAAACAGCGGCAATTCGCGCCCAGATAAGAGTAAATACAACACAGAGAATCCACACGGTAACATCGGGAAGTCCACCGATGGCAAAATGGGATACAGCTCCGGTCAGGGCAGTAAATGTCATGATGAAAACACTGGTTCCCACCGCGGTCTTTAACTCATAGCCCAGGACAGTGGTAAGAATCAAAAGCATCATCATGCCGCCACCGGCACCTACAAAGCCGCAGATAAATCCGATGAACACACCACATACTACGGACTGAATTGCCCTCTTTTGGGGCGAAACCTTTTCCATGGACTCCTTGGTGGTCATCACAGGTTTTACAATGAATTTGACGCCCAGCAGGAAGGTCATAAACACCGAGAATGTCCCCATGGTGGTGGATGGCACCAGACTGGATATGTAGCTGCCCACCACGGTAAAGACCAGGACGCTTACCATCATAATCAGACCGTTTTTCACATCCAGATTTTTGTTTTTCTTATAGGTATAGGCGGACACGGCGCTCGCCAGCACATCAGAGGACAGGGCGATTCCCACCGCCATGTAGGGTTCCATCCCCAGAAAGGTGATGAGCATGGGGCTGATAACTGCCGCCGCGCTCATGCCTGCAAAGCCGGTTCCCAGTCCCGCACCCATTCCTGCAAAAAATGTGACCAGTAATGTTAATAATGTATGCATTGGCAATTCCTCTTTGATACCCGAATCATGGCATGTTTTGTCTGCTCGTCCAGTTTCTCTTTCTCCAGTGCCACTACCATATCAATGAAGGGGCTGGCGGCGTTTTCGTCCCGCCCTCTGCGGATGCTGCTGCCAACGTGGATTTTCCGGAAGCGGAGCCCATCTCCTTCAAATCAAACTGGTACGCCTCGTACTCGCTGTTCGCCCTGGGTAACACCAGTCCGGCTGTCATCAGAGCGGCACCGTCATAGAGTGCTCCCGTATTTTCATCCAGATAGATGGCATCCGGGTTCAAACCCTTACACTTCACATACATGGAGGCTGCGTTACCCTCTGCCTCCAGACGAACCACGCTCACCAGTGCCTGCTGTTTGTCCTTGGATACCAACATCCATGCGGCAAAAGGTTTCGTAAAGGGGCTGGCAAGCCTATAATAGGTTCCATCGCAAATCAGACTTTCATACTCTTTGTAGGTCTGAACCTGACGCTTTATCATCGCTTTTTCTTCTTCACTTAACAGTCCCGGATTTAACTCATAGCCAAAGGTGCCTGCCATCGCCACCACGCTGCGGGTGTTCAGGCTCACACTTCTGCCCGTCTGGTGATTGGGCACCGCCGACACATGGGCTCCCACCACAGAAACAGGATAAAAGAAGGAAGTGCCATACTGGATTTTTACCCGGTTGATGGCATCGGTATTGTCACTGCACCAAATCTGCGGGGTGTAATACATCATGCCCGCGTCAAATCTTCCACCACCGCTACTGCACCCCTCTATGAACAGATTGGGGTAGCGCACCACGATTTTTTCCAGAAATTCATAGAGTCCCAGCACATAGTCATAAGTGACATTTCCTGCATACACATCCGCAAGGCTGCGATTCATATCCCATTTCACATAGTCGATTTCGCCCTGGTCCAGCACGGCACAAACCTGGTCGTAAATGGAATCCCGCACTTCTTTTCTGGAAAAATCCAGCACCAGCTGATTTCTGGAACGCACCGGTTTCCGTCCCGGAATCTGAATCGCCCAGTCAGGATGGGCACGGTACAAATCGCTGTCCTCATTTACCATTTCCGGCTCAAACCAGATGCCAAATTTCATGCCTTCCCCATGTACCCGGTCAATAAGCTGTGCCAGTGTACCACCCAGCTTTTCCTCATTCACGGTCCAGTCTCCCAGGGAAGAATTGTCATCGTTCCGCCTGCCAAACCAGCCGTCATCCATCACCACCATATCGATACCCAGGGCTGCAGCCTCTTTTGCCAGATTCACAATGGTATCGCCGTTAAAATCAAAGTAAGCTGCCTCCCAGCTATTGATAAGCACTGGGCGGATGGCATGGACATATTTTCCACGGCACACATGGTCACGGATGCAGGCATGGTACTGGTGGGACAAACCGGACAGGCCTTTTGCCGAATAGGAAAGCACTGTCTCCGGCACCACAAACTCCCCGCCGGGAGCAAGGGGATAGTCAAACTGCTCCGTGCCAAGCCCCATAAGGAAACGGGTCTGGTCGTACTGGTCTTTCTCTGCCTCGCAGAGGAAATTTCCGCTGTATAAAAAGAGCATGCCATAGCAGCTTCCCGCATCCTCTGTGGTCTCTTTATCTGCCAGAATCACGCCTGGATTGTACTGGTGGCTGGAGGTTCCTCTGCCACTTCCCACGGAAAATCTTCCGTGTCCCAGAGACTGGCGCTGGGGCATCCGCTCCATGTTATGTTTGCCATAAAAGCTGATGACATCGAAATCGCCGCTGACAAAGTCCAGTGCCGCTGCCGCCGCTTTTTTGATAGTAAGTTTTCCGTTGCTGGTATTTTTGATAAGGACTGCTCTGGTAATGATATCTGCTTTTTCCAGAACGCCATACAAAAGCTGCACTTCCACCATACCGGTTTCGTCCCGGAGGGTAATTTTCAGCGTCTCTGCATCCTCCTCCGATGCCCACACTGCGGGAAGTCCGGGTAAGCTGTATTTTCCCTTCCGGATTTCATAACTCTGAAAGGTCAGATTGCAACATTCCGTTCCCTTGTCGTCTGCAATGTTGAGTGCGTGTACACGGTAATCACCGGTTCCCAGGGTGGGATATTCCTGGGGCAGGGCATCCAGGGAGTAGGTTCTGTCCATACCTACTGCATAGGGATTTCCGGAAAGTCCTCTATCCACATAGGTCAGGAGATATTCCATGTTGCCCATCGTCCGCGCACCGTAATACAGATGCAGCAGATAGCCGTAGGAATCAACCTTCATCTGGTAGGTGGTGTTCGTTGTGTGCAGGGTGAAAATTTTGTCTTGTGAGTCGTAGTAAACCGCCATAGCAATACTCCTTTTCTCTTTTGTTTTTCTTTATCTTAGTATAGATGGAAGGAGATTGCAATGGAGACGAAAAAAGCACCCAAGATTTTGATCAGCCCCCTGTCAAGTAGACAAGTAAAAAATCTAAAATAAGTTTATAG
>ERZ1026844.289-NODE-289-length-40051-cov-14.814056_pt1 | contig 40051 bp, 33 predicted proteins | sample MGYA00380152_ERZ1026844 | MGnify/ENA primary metagenome ERZ1026844 (study PRJEB33269, sample SAMEA4719788) | human gut metagenome | biome: human-associated habitat; feature: organic feature; material: feces | place: Cameroon | collected 2013-10 ... | reverse complement strand
GATTTTAAAATCAAAGAGGTTTTTGGCATTTGGCCGCTTAACTTAATACCATTGGCATGTTCTACTCTTTTTTTTGTTGACTATAAACCGTAGTTTAGCGTTAAAATAGTATTATGGAGGATATGTTTTATGGAGAAATCAAAAGTATATTTTACAGACTTTCGTACGCATGTTGGTGTGAGTCTAACTGAAAAATTACAGCGTTTAATCAAGAAAGCAGGTATGACTGATATTGATATGGATGGTAAGTTTGTAGCCATCAAGATGCATTTTGGTGAATTAGGTAACTTATCATATTTACGTCCTAATTATGCGAAAGCAGTTGCAGATGTCGTCAAGGAATGTGGAGGGAAACCATTCTTAACTGATTGTAATACATTATATCCAGGTTCTAGAAAGAATGCCTTAGAACACTTAGATTGTGCAAATATCAATGGTTTTAATACAATCACTACAGGATGTCAGATCATTATTGGTGATGGTTTAAGAGGCACTGATGATATCACAGTAACTGTCAGAAATGGTGAATATTGTAAGGAAGCTTATATTGGTCGTGCAGTCATGGATGCAGATATCTTTATCAGCTTAACTCATTTTAAAGGTCATGAATCAACTGGTTTTGGTGGTGCTATTAAGAATATCGGTATGGGTTGTGGAAGCCGTGCTGGTAAAATGCAGCAGCATAATTCAGGTAAACCAATTGTGCATGATGATTTATGTAGAGGATGTCGTCGCTGTGCCAAAGAATGTGGTAGCGATGCTATTACTTATGAAAATGGAAAAGCTATTATACATCAGGATATCTGTAAAGGATGTGGAAGATGTATTGGTGCCTGTGCATTTGATGCCATTGAAAATCAGAACTGGGATGCCAATGAAATATTGGGTAGAAAAATGGCTGAATATTCTCAGGCAGTATGTGATGGAAGACCTACATTCCATATTAGCTTAGTCAGAGATATTTCACCTAACTGTGACTGTCATGGTGAAAATGATGCACCTATCTTACCAGATGTTGGTATCTTTGCGTCATTTGATCCTGTAGCCTTAGATCAGGCATGTGTCGATGCATGCTTACATGCAACACCTATGCCTAATAGTCAGTTATCTGATAACTTGGCTGACCCACATTGGCATCACCATCATGATAACTTCCTAGACTCAAATCCTAATGTCAGATGGAAAGAAACACTAGAACATGCAGAAAAGATTGGTTTAGGTACAAGAGAATACGAACTCATCAAGATGAAATAAGAAAAGACCCAGCTGGGTCTTTTTAGATAAGTTCAAAATGTTTTAATGCGTTATAGATACCATCTTCATCTATATCATCAGTGATATAGTCTGCCGCTTCCTTAACATCATCTCCGGCATTACCCATGGCAACAGAAATATGCGTATATTCAAACATATCAATATCATTCTTGCCATCTCCAAAAGACATTGTTTCATCCTGATTAATAGAATAATACTTCAATACTTCATGAATCCCATTCTGTTTACCACCCGTTGCAGGAATAATATCCACTGCCTGGGGGTTCCATTGTGTTTCCTTACAATGAGGCATAAGTTCTTTAATTTCTTTTAATCTCTCATCATTTGTATCATAAGGAATCACCTGATAAATAGGATGTGTATAACCTCTATGAATATCTCCTACATCAGGCAATGGTGTAGAAATAGCTTTCTGTACTTTTTCTACCACTTCATTATTAAAATTGATATACATCAATTCATCCTCTACAAATATGCAAGGCATATGGTTTGTGTCTACATAATTGATGATGTTGTTGATGTCTTCTTGTTCAATAGGAAGTTCATAAATCATCCCTTCTTTATTGAAACAATACTGCCCATTTAAAGTAATACAGGCATCAAATTCTAAATCCTGTATAGGAAGATCTCTCATCTCACTTAAATGTCTTCCTGTCGCAATAAATGTGAGTATCCCTTTCTCTCTTAATAGCCTTAATGCATTTTTAGTAGATTCTGGAACACTATAAGTATTATGCGAAAGAAGTGTTCCATCAATATCAAAAAATACTGCTTTGATCATATTTCATCCTCCTGTCTTATTTATCATACTAAAAAAAGTTCCGAAAAGGAACTTTTACATGAAATCGCTGAAGTCATGATTAATGATTTCTTTACAAGAGAAGATACCATCTTCATATGTACATACAAAGATAGCACAGTTCTTAATGCCTTTCTTATAATGAGCGACATTATATTCTTCAAAGTTTCTAATAAAGTTAGCACAAGCCGCTCCATGAGATACAACTAAGACATTCTCACCTTTGGTATTTTCCATAATATCAGTGATTGTCTTGACAACTCTTTTTTGTACTTCATCCTGTGATTCTCCACCATAAGTCTTGAAGTAATCTAAATAAGGAAATGGTGGATTCAAACATTCATCCTTACCTTCAAATACACCAAAGTTCATTTCTTTTAATCCCTTTAAACGTGTATAAGGCATTTGATGATGTGTGACTATTTCTAGTGTATCACTGGCTCTTTCACTTGTGCTGCAATACGCATCATCAATTTGAATATGATGATCATCAAACCATTTGCCAGCTACTTCTGCCTGTTTAATTCCTATTTCTGTCAGAGGTGCATCACACCATCCCTGGATCTTATGCTGTGCATTAAATAAAGTCTGTCCATGACGCATTAAATAAAGTGTTTTCATTGTATTTCCTCCTTTAACTTTGTACAATTAAATTATAAAAGAAGGTAGTTACTACCGTGCAAGAAAAAAGGAGAAATTTTTTATGTATACAATGAAAGAAGTATGCCAGATGGTAGGATGGAACTATGAAACACTCAAATACTATTGTAAAGAAGGTTTAATACCTAATGTAAAAAGAGATAAGAATAACTATCGTGTCTTTGATGAGAATAATATTGAATGGATCAAAGGACTCCAGTGTTTAAAGAAATGTGGAATGAGTTTAAAAGATATGCATCAATATCTTGATTATTGTATGCAGGGTCCTGTTTCTATTCCTGAACGTATGGATATGCTCGATCATACAAAAGAAGATCTAGAAAGAAGACTATCAGAAATACAGGAATCTTTAGACTATATTGAACATAAGAAAGACCTCTATAGAGATATGCAGGAAGGTAAGAAGCCTTATGTAAGTCATGTCTACCATGTAGAAAATTAGGTGATACTATGATAGGTACAGTCGATTTTAATATGATTCTAGAACTCAATCGTTTATTGAAGAAAGAAGGTTATGACTATTCTGTACATTCTATTGGAGGATGTGCAAGTTGTGGTCTTTCTTTAAGATGTGAAGGAAAAGAAAGTGATTTAGAAGAGGTCATGAAGGTCATAAATGACTTTCTTAAGACAAAATGGTTAAAGAGTGTTCCTAGTCTAGGAGATCCTTATACTCTAGGTATCATCTCTACATTTCATAAGGAGGTGGTATAATGTTTCAATTAAACTATCAAAGCCATAAATCTGTCTATGAACAGATTGTAGATAATATTAAAGAACAGATTATGACAGGTGTATTAAAAGAAAATACACAATTACCCACTGTAAGAGAACTCTCACAATTACTTACAATTAATCCTCATACCGTTCAAAAAGCATTCCAGACACTTGACCAGGAAGGCTATATTTATACAATTGCGGATAAAGGTACTTTTGTCTCTTCAAGAAAATATGTAAAGAGAGATGAAGAAAAAGCCAAAGCTATAATCAATACGATTGTAGAAAGTTATAAAGAACTGATCTATATGGGTATGTCCCAGGATGAAATACATAATAAGATTCTAGAGAAGATGAATGGAGGGCCTCATGATTAAGGTAAAAGATTTATATAAAGTCATTGATGGTGAAGTCGTTCTTGATCATCTCAATATGCATGTAGAAGAAGGGTCTATCTATGGGTTAATAGGTCCTAATGGTGCAGGTAAAACAACCCTTATTAGACATCTCGTCGGTGTCTTAAAACAGGATTCAGGAAAGATCTTTATAGAATCACAGCCTGTCTATGAAAATATAGAATTAAAAAGAAAGATAGGTTATATATCTGATGCCATGTATTTCATAGAAACAAACTTAGAAAGAAATGCGAAGGTCTATAAAGACCTGTATCCATCCTGGAATCAGGAGAGATTTAAAGAACTCTACAAAACATTTAAATTAAATCCTACAAAGAAGATACAGGCATTTTCTAAAGGAATGAGAAAACAGGCATCATTTTGTCTCATTATGTCTACAATGCCTCACTATCTTATATTAGATGAACCTATAGATGGATTAGATCCAGTCGCAAGAAAATTAGTATGGAAATATATTATTGATGATGTTGCCCAAAGAAATCTAACAGTTCTTATTTCTTCTCATAACTTAAAAGAACTAGAAGGAATAGTGGATCATGTAGGTATATTGTATAAAGGCAAGATTATGAAAGAGTTTGATTTAGAATATATTCAAACACATATTCATAAAATACAGGTTTCATTTGGAGATGAAGAAGTTAATCTAGATGCCTTAAATATTGCCTATCAAGAAGAAAGAGGTTCAGTAAAAATATTGATCATTGAAGACTCTCTCTCTCATATTAGAAAGGTTATAGGAGAGAAGGCACCTCTTATCTTTGATATACTCCCTTTAAGTCTAGAAGAACTCTTTATGTATGAAGTAGGAGGAGAAGATGATGATATCCAAAAACTCATATTTTAATAAAACCTTCTTTAAGAACCTCATGAAACGTTTCTGGATTATTGGTTTAGGGGTCATGGTATCTTATGTTTTATTATACCTTTATCCTATCTATCAAGGTGCAAGTTCAGAAGGGTATCAATACTATGCAGCATATCTCAAGGGATCTTATTTTACAGGAAATCTTATGATCTCTTCTATTGCGGTACTTACAAGTGTAGCTCTACTCTATTTCTATCATAATCGTACAGCTTCTACGATTATTCATTCATTGCCTATTAAAAGATCAGAACTCTATTGGACATCTTTTATTGCAGGTATGATTTTAATGTTTGTACCACTTATTCTTGCGACAGGGATACTTATATTCTATGGGAAAACAATTCCTTTGTACTATAGAGAACTTTCAATCAACCACTGTCTGAGCTGGTTCTTGATTCAAAGTGCACTTATACTCTTTGCGTATGGTATTACGCAGTTGAGTGGAATTATTACCGGCAACCTTTATACCCATTGTATACTTGGGGTATTCTTTAATAGTTTACCTTGGCTTTGTTCACAGTTCTTTACTATCCTTAAATCAGCCTTTACCTATGGTGTAGAAGAACCTTCTGTTGCCTTTGAAAACTATTCAACCGCCTTTAACTATGTATTTAATCTAGAAAAATGGCTCACATTACGTACATTAGCCTATTTAACTATTTATATTGCGATAGGCATCGGTTTTGTCTTTATAGCATACTTCATTTATAAACGTGTTAAGTTAGAATACATTGGTTCCTCTGTTGTCTTTGATCGTTTAAAAGATGTCGTTGTTATTTTAGGAACTCTTGTACTCTCTTCATTTGTGACATTCTTATTTATATCCAATGAAACATCCATCAGTACAATGCGTCTTACATTTGTAGTGATTGGTATTATTGTCTCTTTTATAGGCTACTACATTTCAAGAATGATTGCAGATACTACATTTTATGTCTTTAATAAGAAGAACTTTAAGAAGTTTGTAATCTATCTTGTCATATTCTCATTCATGTGTGTCTTCTTTGTCTTTGATATCACTAATGAAGAAAACAAGATTCCTAAAACAGGCACTGTATCTTATGTGACATTCAGTTCTGATTATTCAGGTAATCAGGGTGTTAGACTCAATGATTCAGATTCTATTGATATCATTCATGATATCCATAAAGATATATTAAAAGCCCCACATAACTCTAATAATTCTTCTCATTACTTCAGTATCACTTATCATCTTGTAGATGGTAAAACACTCACACGTTCTTACAACATCTCACAGGACTGTTTTGATAAATATGTGAAGGATGATATGAAGGCTCTTTATACAAATGTTTCTTATATGAACCAGATCTTTAGAAATATGCATTGGGTAGAAGTATCTGTTATGAACTATACAGATGATGCGAATGATACAATCTATTTAAAAGATGATGACTTAAGAGGTTTGAAATTTGCCTTAAGAAAGGACTATGAAACTCTTCCAATGGATACTATATCAGACGCTATTAATGACTATAACTATAGTATTGAAGTCACAAATGATAATGATTATATTTTGACTTTCTATATCAATAAGGACTTTGAGAATACAGTGACATACTTTAAAAAGAGAGGGTACTATAAAAAGATATTTAGATAAGAAGGAGTGTTTTTATGAGTATTACAATAACACAAATTGCGAAACTTGCAGGTGTATCAAGAGGTACAGTGGATCGTGTTATTCATAAGCGTGGAAGAGTTGCACCTGAAGTAGAAAAGAAAATCAAACAGATCATGGAAGAGAATGATTATCATCCTAACATGTTAGGAAGAGCTTTAGCAGCTTCTAAGTCACCTCTTATTATAGGGATGGTGATGATTGAGAGAGGAAATCCATTTTTTAAATTGATTGATGCAGGAATGAAGGAGGCTATGGCACAGTTTAGAGACTATCCTATCGAAATAGATTTTAGACATATTAATGGTGTTGATGAAGAAGAATATCTAAAGGTATTAGATGAACTAGATTCAGTGAATGCATTAATATTATCAGGCATACAAACGCCACGTATTATAGAAAAAGTGAATCTAATCGCAAAACATATACCTGTCATGACTTTGAATATCGATTTAGAGAATTCTCATAGAATAGGCTTTATAGGAATCGATGACTATAAAGCAGGAACATGTCTTGCAGGACTCACTCATGATATCACGAGACCAGGAGAAGATGTACTTATTCTATCTGGTTCAGAAACAATTCAATCTCAATCACAAAGAGTGAAAGGATTCTTGGATACTATGAAGCACTATCCTGATATTCATGTCAGTGATGTGATCTATACACAGGATGAACAAGATGAATCTACACGACTATTAAAAGAAGCACTTAATAAGAAATATTATAAGACAATTGTCATGATTGATTCATGGCTGGCCAATGCAGGAGAAGTTGTATCTCACTACGCGTATCAGGATATTAATATTCTTGGATTTGATTTAATGCCACAGAATAAAGAAGCATTAAAACAAGGAAAGGTTACTTATATCATTGACCAGAGTGCATTTGTACAGAGTTATCAATGTGTGCATAAGGTATGTGAATATCTCATCTATGGTACCAAGCTTCCAACAGGAAAGAACTATCTTCCAATACAGATTTATAATAAATATAACCTAGACTGATTAATTTCAGTCTTTTTTAATGCAAACGCTTGCATAATTATTTCACAAGTATTATCATAATCTTATGAAGCGTGCACGAGCACACATATAATGTGCACGCACACATTGGAGGAAAATATAATATGGAAACTATGAAAGCAATTATTTATGAGGATGTAGGAAAGTTTAGTGTGAAACAGGTACCTGTTCCTAAAGTAGAAAAGGGAACAGATCTATTATTAAGAGTAGATGCATGTTCTATTTGTGGTACTGATGTACATATTCTTTCTACTCCACCAGGAGTGGATGCAAAGAAAGGTATTGTATTAGGTCATGAAATGGTAGGGACTATTATTGATAAGGGATCTGATGTCAAAGGTTATAATATTGGCGATAGAGTTGTCATCGATAATAACGTTCCTTGTGGACATTGTGAAGAATGTCAGACAGGACATTATAATACTTGTTTAAATATGAATGGTAAGGGTGTTGATGATGATGGTGTATTTGCACAATACTGTGTATTCCCAGCAAGCTGTGCCACAAAAGTACCTGAATCATTACCTGATGATTTAGCTGTATTTTGTGAACCTGTCAACTGTTGTATGGGTGGTATTAAGAAGCTAGATACAATGCTTCCAGGACAGACAGCTGTTGTACTTGGTGGAGGTCCTATCGGACTTTATTATATGAAGCTTCTACAGCTTAAGGGTGCTGGTAAGGTCATCGTATCTGAAGTATCTGATTATAGAAAGAAATATGCAGAAGAAATGGGTGCTTATAAAGTAGTGAACCCATTAAAAGAAGACTTAGCTGAATATGTAAAGAAAGAAACAAATGGTTATGGTGCTGATATTGTGATTGATGCAGTTGGTACATTATTGAATGATGCACTTGCATGTGTGAGACGTTCAGGTACTATTCTCTTATTTGGTTTAAATGGTAATGCGAAACAGACAATCTGTCAGAGTGATATTGCGATGAACAATATTACTATAAAGGGAAGTTATATTGGTCATTTTACTTTTGAACCTACAGTAAAACTATTATCTAGTGGTATTGTGGATTTCAGAAATATGATTACACATCGTCTCACATTGGATGATTTTGGTGTTGGATTAGATGCGATGAGAAAAGGTGAAGCTTTAGAGGTTGTATTATATCCTAATAAGGAGAGTGTTGAATAATGAACTTATTGATCGCGTTAATTCCAGCTTTATGCTGGGGTCTCAATCCAACTATTGTAGGTAAGATTGGTGGTAAACCAATCCAGCAACAATTAGGGACTGCACTTGGTGCCACACTCTTTGCGATTGTGATCTATGTTATCATGCATCCAGCTTTCACACCTTCTTTAATTATTGGATGTGTGATTTCAGGTGCATTCTGGAGTGTTGGACAATTACTTCAATACAAGTCTTATGGTGTACTTGGTACAGGTAAGGCCTTTGCGATTTCTACAGGCTTAAACCTTGTATTAAATTCATTATTTGGTGTATGTGTTATGGGTGATTGGGCAAAAGCCAATCAGAAAATTATTGGTTTTGCGGCTCTTGCGGTTATTATCTGTGGTGCAGTCCTTACATCATATAGTGACAACAAAGAAGAATGTGACTTAAAGAAAGGTGTCATCATTCTATTAATTGCAGCTGTAGGATTTACTGGTTACTCATGTGCTCCTGCATTTGTAGGAGCAGGTGGGATCCAGGCTGTATTCCCACAGGCCATTGGTATGATTGGTGGATCTTTGATTCTAAGTCTATTTGAATCTAAAGATATCAAGAAGTTTGATACAGTAACATTTAAGAATATGATACCTGGATTAGTCTGGGCATGTGCAAATATTGCGATGATATATGCGAATAAGTTAAATGGTGTCGCAATTGGCTTTACTCTATCACAGATGGCTGTTGTTGTTTCTACCTTCGCAACATTAGTTATCTTGAAAGAGAAGAAGTCTCATAAAGAACTTGTACATACAATCCTCGGTACAGTTGTAGTCGCAATAGGTGGAGTCATGATCGGCTTCACAAAATAGGGTGGTGTTCCATCCTATTTTTTTATACAATGAGACAAGAGGTGATCTGATGTTTAGACAAATAAAAAAAGAAGAAGTCCAGAATGTATTTGAACTTATTCTTGATAGAATAGAGTGGATGAATGAGAATAATATCCACCAATGGAATGAGACAAACTATACAGATGCTTATCCACTTTCTTATTATGAAGAAAAAAGAGAACTAGGACAATTATTTGGCTTGATAGAAGAAGGACAGATTGTATGTGCAGCTGTCTTATTAGAAGAAGATGAGAACTGGAATGATTCTATTCCATCACTGTATGTGCATAATCTTGTGTCTTCTAGAAATAGTAAAGGAGCAGGAAGACGTTTCTTTGCCTGTTTAGAAGACTATGCACAAATACAAAAAAAGAAGTATATAAGACTTGATTCTGCCAAAGATAATAAATCATTAGAATCTTATTATACTTCTCTAGGTTTTATAGAAGCAGGGACATGTATTGATGGTCCTTATGAAGGCATATGCAGACAAAAAGAAGTCCATTATTAGGACTTCTTTACTTTACTACATAGAACTGTGCACTATAGGCAGGTAATGTCATTTCTATTTCATTTTTTATATGAATCTCTTTATCTAGATTATGTGATTTTCCACTATATAACTCATTATCTGAATTTAATAGAAGAGTCAATGTTTCAGGTTGATTGACTTTATAAGTATATGTCTTATCTACATTATGGAAGTTAAAGAAAGCCACTATTGTTTCTTGATCACTCATACGTTTAAAGACATAAATACAATCCTGTTCCTGATGACAATCTACCCATTTAAATCCTCTTTCACTAAAGTCATATTGTGATAAAGAAGGATGAGTTAAATAGATCTTATTTAATTCTCTCATGAAATGAAGGAAAGAATCATGCATAGGATACTTCAATAAGAACCAGTCAGGTTCCTTCGTTTCATCCCATTCTCTAAACATCGCAATCTCATTACCCATGAAGTTTAATTTCTTACCAGGATGTGCAAACATATACATATAAAGTGCCTTCACCTGGGCAAACTTCTCTTCATACTCACCATACATCTTATCAATAATAGTCTTCTTACCATGAACGACTTCATCATGCGAGAATGGAAGAATAAAATGTTCATTATAGAAATACATCATAGAGAATGTCAACATATGATAGAAAGAAGGTCTTTCTTCTGGAGTCTTCATAAAGTAATCTAATGTATCATTCATCCAGCCAAGATCCCACTTATAATCAAAGCCTAAACCACCTTGTTCAATAGGTCGTGTGACACCCTGGTAAGAAGATGAATCTTCTGCGAAAAGAAGAGTATGAGGCAATCTCTGTTTTAATCCTTTATTAAAGTTCTGGACAAAGCGAATTGCTTCTCTATTTTCTCCACGACCACTATTTCCCTGCCAATAAATCAGGTTACCAACGGCATCTAGTCTCAAACCATCAATATGATATTCCTTTAACCAGTAATAAGCAGAAGAATTCAAGAATGAACATACATCACCACGAGAATGCTGGAAATTACATGTACCCCATTCACTCTTACCAACTGCATCATTAGGATAATTATAAAGAGGAGTACCATCATAGTTATTCAAACCAAATCCATCAATCGCAAAATGAACAGGTACAAAATCTAGAATAACCGCAATATTATTTTCATGACACTTCTCTACAAAATATCTTAAATCATCAGGTGTGCCATAACGAGATGTAGGCGCAAAATAACCAGTAGGCTGATACCCCCAGCTTAAATCATTAGGATACTCATTTAAAGGCATGATTTCTAAGAAGTTATAGTTATTCTCTTTTAAATAAGGAATAATTAAATCAGCCATTTCACGATATGTATACCAGTCATCTGCTTCTTCACCTGGTTTCTTCCAAGAACCAAAATGCATTTCATAGACATTAATAGGCATATCTTCATTAAATCTTTGATTCATCCATGCATCATCATGGAATGTATACTGATTCATATCAAAAATAATAGATGCATTATTAGGACGTACTTCACTTGAATACATATAAGGATCACAATGATCTACAAAAGACCCATTATTATAAATACGATACTTATACATCTGTCCTGGTTTGGCATTTGGTACAGTGGCTTCAAAGAACTGACCATTTCCACAGCGATTCATAGGTGTTTCCTGCCAGTCATTAAATTCCCCAATCACAGCCACATGAGATGCTGCTGGCGCATACGTTCTAAAAGTGACACCATTCATATGAACAAAAGCACCAAGATACTTATATGTCTCAAACTCCTGCCCATTATAAAAATTATTAAAATCCATATGTTACCCTCCAATTTATCTAATTTAATCATAAGATAAATAGAAGAAAATTTCATCTGACATTTTGGGCTATTTGTTTGGAATTTCACATGTAAAAACCCTCCACTAAAGGGAGGGTTTGGTGATGATTATAAGTGATAATCCATAGGATATGTTAAGTATTCTAATGTATCTAACTGATCAACAGTGACAACTCCAGCAGGTGCTCTAAGTAAGCAAGGAATTCTATTTACTATAGTCGCACATGTATGTTCTACTGTTGCAGGTTTCACTACATGGAATTCTGTATCAGGTTCACCAGTGATCTTCCAATCACACATATCACCATCATCAGGACCATATACTTTACCGATACACTGTGTTTCAATAATAGGACCCTGGAATGTTTCAGTCGTTACGACTGCAGCCATACCAATACAATTTCCCTTAGGAATTGTTTCACCCATTGTTTCAGAATATAAATCAGTTTCATGGAAATAAGGCACACACTTCTGTGTCTGTGACTTAATTGTCCATCCCATACGAGATGCAAGTGCTTCATTAGAGTTCCATACATAAGATGGTTCAATTTCTTCAGGATGGGCAATTGTTGCTTCAAATTCTTCAGGTGTTAAACCTACGCCATGTGCTTTCGCAAGGGCTAAACCATATTCTTCGACATTATAACTTACAGCCCCTTCAATCTTAGTAATAGTATGGCAAGAACCAGCAACTAAACCAACCATGTTTACCCAGAATGTATCTTCCATACCACTACCTACAAATGTACATCCTGTTTCTTTCGCAAGAACATCTAACTTATTCATTCTTACTGGATCAGTTGTCCATGCATCTGTTGCTTCTTCACAAGTAGTAATGACATTGATACCTCTACTTAAGCACTTTTCAAAATGATCAAAACAATCACTCACAAGTGAGAATAATGTCACAACGGCAACATCCGCATCACAATTATCCAATACTTCATCTGCATCACTACTGATCTTGACACTAGTCTTAATACCTAGTTCTGCATAATCACCTACATCCATACCCACAATTGCAGGATTATTATCGATAGCTCCTACAATCTGCGCACCTTTCTCATGCAAATAACGTAAGATGTATTTACTCATCTTACCACAGCCATATTGTAAAACTTTAATCTTTTCCATATTGAATTACCTCCTACTTAAATGATAAACCCTCATCAATGATGAGGGTCAACCTTTTTATAGGCAATTGGTACTTGTAATCTTAAATACATAGAACGTTCATTATCCTTAAAGAATGTGAGTTCTATGAGTACTTCACATATATAATCACCAATCACTTCATAATTATTATCTATACAATACTGTAGTAATCTTCCTGCATACTCTTTTTCATTATTGAATTCATCCATATAAATACAGGCATACATTCCACTTTCTAATGTCTGTATGGATTCCTTTTTAGGAAAATGTTCATCCACAAAAATAAATATATCATGAGTGATAAACTCCTGTTTCAGAAATCTTTTTCTCTTAAGAAATGTCCCTACATTACAATAGTAGACCTGTGGAAGATGTTCCTCTAATAATTGATCTTTGAACTCTTTAAGTATCACTTCATATCCATCCTGATCAAAATCATAGAAGTTCTTATTGACTCGTTTGGCATAGATGTGACGTTCATCAATATATTCTGTCGTCAAAGTACCAGGTGTAGGGGACTTACGATATCTTTCAAGAGAATAGATTGTACGTTTGATTGCATCTCTTTTGCGCAAGATATCATCCATCTCTTTCTCTATAGAACGCTGTTTCTTGATCAGTATCGCTTCTATAAGAGTAGGATCCTCTTTATCGAGTAATTCCTTGATTTCCTTCAAGTTCATTCCTAACTCTTTCATATACCCAATCAGATCAAGTCTTGCATTCTGTTTCATATCATAATAACGATATCCTGTATCTTGATCGATATAAATAGGTGTTAACAAACCCCATTTATCATATAAACGGAGTGTATTAATACTCACATGATTAATCTTAGCCATCTTCCCAATAGAAATTAAACCTTCACGCATACAATCACCTCTTAATATAATTCTACCATTTTTACAAGACTAACTTGTAAGAAAAATGTTAGAATGGGGAAAAGAGGAGGAAACTATAAGTAACTGAATATATCGACCATTGTGTTTGAATGTGTTTAAATATGCACATAAAGGGAGTTTTAAAATGAATATATTAAATATCACAAATTTTAAACCAACGGATTTTATTGACTTTTAGGCGTATCTGTTAAGATATTATAACGTTGAGATAGAGAAGGAACTTTGAAGGCAAACCGAACCCAAACTAATAGGCATTATTATACTTATAATCATCATTTACTAGATCAAGTTGCATTTTTAAGATATTTTTGTAATGCGAAAGAACTATTGTAGACCAGTGTATTGGAGATTATGGAAACCGCGTAACGATTTATTAGATGAAGTAATGGAACAAAAAATCAAAACCATAATTTGAATACCCTCAGACCACAGGTTAGTGAAAAAAATATTTTTTAACGCCTAATAAACGGTGTTCATGAAGCCAAATTTGATGCATAAATTTTCCGTCTATTCTATAATTAGATTAGAAATCAGATGGAGTACTCATGCAGGATATTATTTCAATATTCCATGTGTTCTCCTGCAGGCTGCAAAGGGCTTCGTAAGTATAAAAACAGATAGAAAGGGATGAGGAAATTGTTGAAGACCTTCAAGACGGAAATAAATCCAACAGAGGAGCAGAAAGTCAAGATTCGAAAAACAATAGGTACTTGCAGATTTATCTATAACTTCTATCTTGCTCATAATAAGGAGCTTCATGAAAGTGGCAAAAAGTTTATGAGCAGCAGTCAATTCAGAGTATGGCTTAACAATGAGTATCTTCCGAACCATCCAGAATGTTCCTGGATCAAAGAAGCTTATTCAAAATCGGTAACACAGGCAGTCAATGACGGACAGACCGCATTTAAAAGATTCTTTAATCAAAAGAGCGCCTTTCCAAAGTTTAAAAAGAAAGGCAAATCCGATGTAAAAATGTATTTCGTAAGGAATAATCCAAAAGATTGTCATTGCGAAAGACACAGAATCAAGATTCCGTCACTTGGCTGGGTACGCATCAAAGAGAAAGGATATATTCCCACAACAAAGGATGGATATGTAATTAAGAGCGGTTATGTCTCAATAAAGGCTGACAGATACTATGTTTCAGTTCTTATAGAAATCCCAGAAAAAACGACAGCCAGTAATTCCAGTGAAGGAATCGGCATTGACCTTGGATTAAAGGATTTCGCGATTGTTTCTAATGGGAAAATTTATAAGAACATCAACAAATCTGCAAAATTAAGAAAACTTGAAAAAAACTTATTCGAGAACAGAGAAGTCTTTCTCGAAAGTATGAAAATCTAAAGAAAGGAGAGTCCACTCAAAAAAGAAATATACAAAAACAAAGGCTTAAGATACAGAAGCTTCATCATAGAATTGACAATATTCGTACTGATTACATCAATAAGATAATCGCAGAGATAGTGAAAACCAAGCCATCTTATATAACGATTGAAGATCTAAACGTATCAGGAATGATGAAGAACAAGCATCTTTCAAAGGCAGTTGCTTCACAGAAGTTTTATGAATTTAAAACAAAGCTTGAAGCTAAATGCAAAGAGAACGGAATTGAACTTCGAATTGTAGATAGATGGTTCCCATCATCTAAGACATGTCACTGCTGTAAAAGTATCAAGAAAGATTTAAAGCTTTCAGATAGAATTTTCAGATGTGATTGTGGCTATATCGAAGACAGAGATTTCAATGCTGCACTTAATCTGAGAGATGCTACGACTTACGAAGTTGCATAAATGAACGCAAGCGTAAGTATGTACCGGAGGCTACTTCGGGAATTTACGACTATGGAGTGTACAAGAACTTGTGAGTAGATATGATTTCGGTCAATCCAAAGCATACACGATGACATAGTAAGTAATGTTCGTGAGAACTTACATTATCTCGATGTGAGTATATTTAATCACATTTTGAGTGGCAGGTTAAGGTATGTCTATACTTACTGATACAATTAGAAAACAATTCAAAGAAGGGGACGATATCAGAGATGCAGGTTTAACTACACCTGATACAGTTCAACGATTTGATAATATTCTTTATGGTGATGATCCAGAATGGAATACAATGGATCTCTATATTCCTAAAGAAGAAAAAGAAAAACTTCCTATTATTATTAGTTTCCATGGTGGAGGCTGGGTTTATGGAGATAAGGAAAGATATCAATATTACTGCATGAGCCTTGCAGAAAGAGGCTTTGCGGTGATTAACTTTACTTATCGTCTCGCACCAGAATTCAAACATCCCGCACCACTTGAAGATATGAACCAAGTAGCCCATTGGATCATGAATCATGCAAAGGATTATTTTTTAGATACAGAACATATATATGGTGTAGGAGATTCTGCAGGAGCGCATTTACTAGTTCTCTATACATCTATTCTTACAAATAAGGAATATGCATCTACATATGATTTTAAAGCACCAGAAGGCTTTCATTTCAATGCCTTGGCATTAAACTGTGGTGCTTACAACATTACTCCAGAATCAGAACTGACAGGTGCACTTATGAAAGAATATATGCCTCAGGGTGGATTGGAAGAATTTAAAGAAATAGACCCAAAACAATATATTACTTCTGACTTTCCTCCATGCTTTGTAATGACAGCAGAAGGGGACTTCTTAGTAGAAGATGCACTCACAATGAGTCAGGTACTGACTCATTATAATGTCCCTCATATGTATAAATACTATGTAGGTGATCAACCACTCAATCATGTCTTCCATTGTAATATCAGACTCAAGGAAGCTATACAATGTAATGATGAAGAATGTGAATTCTTTAAGAAATATTAACTAAAAAGAACTGCAACGATTTCGTTACAGTTCCTTTTTTACTTTAATCCAAACAATGTTTCAATACACGAATCATCCATGACACGATCTGTGACAGGCATATCGGCATGCTTTAATAAAGAGTCTACATGATCCTTGATTGTTACATCTACAAGTTTATTGACATCAATACCTCGAAGTTCAAAAAATAAGAATGGATTTTCATCAAGTTTAGCCCCTATACCATAAAGTACGGCAGCCACATGCTTACACATAATAGCCCAGTCAGGACAGCTACAGTTAAAGCTGATTTCTCTTTGTGTAGGAAATAAACCATGATCTGATAAGAATACTTCTTTAAGATCTTCAGGGAATTCACCATTCAAAAGCTGTTGGAGATTTTGAATTTGTGAACTGCATTTATCAATAATCTCTTCACATACATCTTCTTTAAGGGGACTGATATTAATTTCTACCTTATAAGGTGTTCTTCTAGTCCCTTGTACACGTGCCTTAACTTTACCCTTCACAATCTGTAAATCAATCACGGCACCTGTTTTGACATATCTTTTTCCACGAGCCAGGCGGCTGGAATAATCTGCATATTGTTCGATGTTCTGACACCAGGCAATACCCCACCAGCTCTTTGCGACTTGTCTTCCCTCAATCACTATTGGGTGTAATTCTTTTCCTTTACTTTTCGCATTATTCACACTCTGCTGAGCTTTTCTCTGTAGTTCTTCCACACTGATCTGTGAATATTGCATACTTGTTTTCCAATATCTTCCCATTGCTACACATCCAATCTGAATAAATCCAATAATTCTTTTGTATCCATTTCAGTAATCCATTTTTCCTGCCCAGTCGCAAGAATAGATTCCGCAAGTTCCTGTTTTGATTCAATAATCTGATTAATCTTCTCTTCAATTGTCCCATTAGAAACAAGCTTATGCACAAAGACTTCTTTTGTCTGTCCAATACGATAGGCTCTATCACTGGCCTGATTTTCTACAGCTGGATTCCACCAGCGGTCAAAATGAATGACATGATTTGCGGCAGTAAGGTTAAGTCCAGTCCCTGCAGCTTTTAGTGATAAGACGATATAAGGCACATATTCATCTTCATTATTGAATTTTTCTACAATCTCTGTACGTTTCTTGGCAGGAATACCACCATGAATAATATATCCCTTCTTATGGAATATAGATTCTAAGTAGTCTGATAATGGTTCACACATTTCCTTATATTGAGTAAATACCAATACTCTTTCTCTTTTCTCATAGATTGTTTCACATAATTTCTTCAACATCGCATATTTACCACTATCTTTTGGATTGAAGTTCGTATCATGAATAAACTGATCAGGATGATTACAAATCTGTTTAAGTCTTGTAAGTAAACCTAATACAATTCCTCTACGTTCCATACCATCTGATTCTAAAATCAATTCTTCGGCCTTTTCTACTTCTTTACGATAGAGGACAATCTGTCGTTTAGATAAATCTACATGTTCGGTAATCTCCATCTTATCAGGTAAATCAGAAATAATAGATTTATCTGTTTTTAAACGTCTCAAAATAAAAGGGGATACCATCATCTTCAGCTTACTCATATATTCAGGATAAGCTTGTACTTTCTTTGTATAGTTCTTAAAATCTGTGGCACTTCCTAATAACCCTTTATTTAAGAAATCAAACAAAGACCATAAATTAGATAAATCATTTTCAATCGGAGTCCCTGTCATCGCAATACGCATCTGACTAGGAATCTTCTTAATAGCCCTTGTCTGTTTAGTCCCTGGATTCTTTATAGCCTGTGCTTCATCTAAAATAAGACAATCCCATACACGTTCCTGTAGACACTCCATGCGTAAAGCCATTCCATATGTTGTAATCGTCGCAAAACAATCTTCATCTAGAATATTTGTTTTACCATGAAGAATATGATAAGTCATACGAGGCGCAAACTTATCTATTTCCTTTGACCAGTTACCAAGCAATGATGCAGGAACAATCAATAACACATGACTCTCTTTATTAGTTTCATACATCTTCTCTAAGAAAGAAATAACCTGTATTGTCTTACCTAATCCCATATCATCCGCAAGGCAGGCACCAAAACCTAAATCATTCATTTGGTTCAACCAATTATAACCATTTTTCTGATAAGGGCGAAGTGTTGCCTTTAAATACTTAGGCTTTGCCTTATTTCTAATCTTTGATGGATTCTTTAACTGCCCTAAAGTATCTCTTAGCCACTTACCATTAGAAATCTGTACACCTAAATCAACATCTACTTCATCTTCATCAGATATATATGTTTTTGTGAGTGCTTCTTTTAAAGTAATTGTACCATCATATTTTTCCATCTGTTCAAGAAGCTGCTGGAGTTTATTGTGATTGATCTCTACCCATTGACCTTTTAACCAGCCAAGACCTTCTTCCATCTTTAATAATTCACTGATCTCTTTTCTAGTCAATGCATGTCCATTCACAATTAAAGAAGGCTGAGATGATAATATAGACTCAAACCCTAATAGAGAAGGTTTCTTTTCACCAATATTCACATTAATCTTAACTGAAGAATATTTCTTCTTCCACCAGTTTGGTACTCTACACTTAATACCAGATGCTTCAATATCTGGAACACTCTTAAGTAGAGTATAGGCTTCTTTACTCGTTAATCGGATAGGATGAAACAGATCTCCTGTTTCCATGAATTTCGCAATTAAATCAATCTTCTGTGCTACATCATTGAGACATGATAATAAATCTAATAACTGCTTCTGATCATTCTTATATTCTATTAATGCATGTTTTAAAGGCATATGGACAATTCTGTTTTCTACATCCTTTGTCGCATATGTGGCTAGAAACGCAAAAGGGAAATCAGTATTTTCTTCATTCTCTACTAAATGAAAATATATTCTTTTCGCGGCCTTTAAATCCTGAGACTTTTCTTGAAGATACATCTGTGCTGTCCCTTTATAGGATGCCATATCTTTCTTGAATTGTTCATTTAAGTGTTTAATTATATTTTTAATCCATCTCTCATTGATATATTCTGTACCAATCGCAAATGGAATCATGGACATAAGATAATCAAAATCATCACTAGATAATTCTATTATTGTCTCTTCTCTTGCGACTTCTAATTCAGGACTATGACTTAATACTTCAATGAACTTCTGTGATAACTGATATAAGTAAAAAGCACTTGCAGTCAATCCTTTCAAATTATTCTTAAAGCCTAACTCATAGAGAGCCGCATACTTATTTTCTTTAAATAATTCAGCCCATGCTGAATCATTGACTTCATCAATATGAAAACCATTTTTAGTAAATATGAAATTAAGATGATCCATAGAATCTACCTCCTTTACTTATTCTAACATATAAAAAGAGGTTCCAACAATCATTGTTGGAACCTTAATGTCTTATAACCCTGTATAACCCATTAAATCAAAGTCTACCTGCTTAGCCACATCACGGCCTTCTCTAATTGCCCATACAACTAAAGACTGACCTCTACGGACATCACCAGCACTATATAACTTACTAATATTAGTATGATGATCATTTTCATCACATTTTACAGTATTTCTTGCATCTAATTCTACACCAAATGCATTAATAACTGGCTTCTGAGCTCCAATGAAACCTGCTGCAATAAGTACAAGATCACAAGGCACTGTCTTTTCACTACCAGATACCTGTTCAAATGAACGACGACCATCTTTCACTACAGTCTGTAACTTAACAATGACAGCCTGTTTTACATTACCTTTACTATCAAGAATGAATTCTTTTACTGTACTATTATAAACACGAGGATCTTCACCAAATACCGCAATATTTTCTTCCTGTCCATAATCAGTCTTCTTGACTAAAGGCCATTCTGGCCATGGATTTGAATCAGCTCTGACTAATGGTGGTTCTGACATCATTTCTAGCTGTAATACAGACTTAGCACCATGTCTAATAGCTGTACCAACACAGTCATTTCCTGTATCACCACCACCGATGACTAATACATTCTTACCTTTCGCATTAGGATACTGACCATCCTTGAATTCACTATTTAATAATGATTTAGTCACCTGTGTTAAATAGTCTACTGCGAAAAGAATATTATTACCTTCTCTACCAGGTACATTAATATCTCTAGGTTCCTTAGCACCTACTGCAAGAATAACTGCATCATATTTACTTAATAATTCTTTTGCCTGTTTCTTAGTAGTAATGTCTTTATTCGTAAAGAACTTTACACCTTCTGCAGTCATCTTATAGATACGACGATCAATGATATTCTTCTCAATCTTCATATTAGGAATACCATACATTAATAGTCCACCTAAACGATCTTCTCTTTCATACACATCACAATCATAACCACGCTGATTAAGTGTATCTGCAGCGGCTAAACCAGCAGGACCTGAACCAATAACCGCGATTCTTTTACCAACACGCTTTATTGGTGGTTGTGGTTCTTCTAATAGATGTTCATAAGCATATTCAATAATGGCATGTTCATTCTCTTTAACTGATACAGCATCACCATCTAAAGAACATGTACAAGCTTTTTCACATAATGCAGGACATACTCTAGAAGTAAATTCTGGGAAGTTATTTGTCTTCTTTAAACGTTTATGAGCCTGTTCATACTTTCCTTTATAAACAAGATCATTCCATTCAGGAATCAAGTTGTTTAAAGGACAGCCAGAAAACATACCTTTAATCTTCTGGCCGTACTGACAAAATGGAATACCACAGTCCATACATCTTGCACCCTGTTTCTGCTGTTCTTTAGTAGATAGAGGGATATGGAATTCATCGAAGTTCTTAATACGTTCTGTAGGAGGAACCTCATAAGATGTCTCACGTGCATAATCTAAAAATCCAGTTTTCTTACCCATGACTATTTTCCTCCTTTCATAGCTGCATTAAATGCTTCTACCTTAGCCTGATCTTCATCTAGACCCTGTGACTGATAATAAGCAATCAGATCCATCATCTTCTTATAATCATGTGGAATGATCTTCTTAAACTTACCAATATATGTCTTGAAATCATCTAAGAACATCTTGGCTTTTTCTGAACCAGTATACTTATAATGATTTTCAATTAATTCTCTTACTGTCTTAATATCATATGGTTTATTCACTTCAGAATATTCTACAAGTGCACCATTTAACTTTTCATATAAATCATTATTTGGATCATAGATATACGCAATACCACCACTCATGCCAGCAGCGACGTTTCTACCTGTTTCACCTAAAATAACAACTAAACCACCTGTCATATATTCTAATGCATGGTCACCAACACCTTCTACAACAGCCTTAGCACCAGAGTTTCTTACACAGAAACGTTCACCAGCAACACCATTGATATAAGCTTCACCACTTGTTGCACCATATAATGCAACGTTACCAATAATAATATTGTCTTCTGCCTTGAATGTCGCTTCATGAGGTGTCTTCACAATAATCTTACCACCAGATAAACCTTTACCTAAGTAGTCATTAGAATCACCTGTTAATTCAAGAGTTAATCCCTTAGGAATGAAAGCACCAAAACTCTGACCACCTGCACCAAAGGCACGCACTGTAATAAAGTCATCTTCTACAAAATTACCTAAAGTCTTAGTAATATGAGAACCTAAGATAGTACCAAATGAACGGTCTGTATTAGATACTTCTACAGAAACTTCTGTCTTCTTATGATACTTAGAGGCCTGTTCTAAAGTCTTTAATAATACTTTAGTATCAAGTACTTCATTTAACTTGAAGTCATAGACATGAGCTGGATTGAAGCAGTTATGTGCATCATTCGCATATGTACTATCTAAGATCTTAGATAAGTCGATATGATACTGATCTGCAATATCCTTCTTCTTTAATAAGTCTGTATGACCAACCATTTCATCAATCGTTCTAAATCCTAGCTGTGCCATATATTCACGCATTTCTTCTGCAACAAACTTCATGAAGTTCACTACATATTCAGGTTTACCTGTAAATCTCTTACGTAAGATAGGGTTCTGAGTTGCAACACCGACAGGACATGTATCTAAGTTACATACACGCATCATTACACATCCCATAGTAATAAGTGGTGCTGTCGCAAAACCATATTCTTCTGCACCAAGTAGACATGCAATCGCAAGATCTCTACCAGTTAATAACTTACCATCTGTTTCAATCACAACACGATCTCTTAAATCATTCATGATTAATGTCTGATGTGCTTCTGCAAGACCTAATTCCCAAGGAAGACCTGCACTATATACTGAGTTTCTAGGAGCAGCACCAGTACCACCATCATAACCAGAAATAAGAATAACCTGTGCACCTGCTTTCGCAACACCTGATGCAACAGTACCAACACCTGCTTCAGATACTAACTTAACACTAATACGTGCTTCTTCATTCGCATTCTTTAAGTCATAGATCAACTGAGCTAAGTCTTCAATAGAATAAATATCATGATGTGGTGGTGGAGAGATTAATGATACACCTGGAGTACTATGACGAGTCTTCGCAATCCAAGGATAAACCTTACCAGCAGGTAAGTGTCCACCTTCACCTGGTTTAGCACCCTGAGCCATCTTGATCTGGATTTCATTGGCAGAACATAAGTATTCACTTGTTACACCAAAACGACCACTGGCTACCTGTTTAATAGCTGAACATGCAGAATCACCATTAGGACGAGTCACAAAACGTTCTGCATCTTCTCCACCTTCACCTGAGTTACTCTTACCATGTAATCTATTCATTGCGATAGCCATTGTTTCATGGGCTTCTTTAGAAATAGAACCATAACTCATCGCACCTGTCTTAAAACGTTTCACAATGTTTTCTACAGGTTCTACCTCTTCTAGAGGAATAGGTTTTCTCTTACTGAAGTCGAAGTCTAATAAACCACGTAAGTTGATTCCTTCTTCTTCCTGAGTAATAGTTTCAGAGAATTCTTTAAATAACTTATAATCACCTAAACGGCTTGCCTGCTGTAATAAGTGAATTGTCTTAGGATTATAAAGATGTTTTTCTTTATGACTTCTTTCTTTATGGAATCCTCCAGAATCAAGTGTAGGATTCACATCATATCCAAGAGGATCAAAAGCCTGATTATGTAATGCATTTGTATCAGCTTCAATATCCTTTAAAGTAATACCTTCTACTCTACTTACTGTATGAGGGAAGTATGTATCAATCACTTCTTTAGAAATACCAATCGCTTCAAAGTTCTGAGAACCACGATAAGACTGTAAAGTAGAAATACCCATCTTAGATGCAATCTTAACAATACCAGAAAGTACTGCATGATTATAATCTTCTACTGCAGCATAGTAATCTTTTTCTAATAAACCTTCTTCTACAGCCTGATGAATTGTATCCTGAACAAGATAGGCATTAATAGCACTTGCACCATAACCAAGTAATGTTGCGAAATGATGTACTTCTCTTGTTTCACCAGATTCAATAATTAAAGCCATCTTCATTCTCTTCTTAGTACGTACTAAATAAGAGTTCACACTTGCAACTGCAAGTAATGCAGGAATAGCACAATGGTTATCATCTACACCACGGTCTGAAAGAATAATAATGTTCGCACCACGATGATAAGCCTTATCTACTTCAATAAAGAGGTGATCTAAAGCTTTCTTAAGTGATGTATTCTTATAATAAAGTGTAGAAATAGTTTCACTTTCAAAATTATCTGTATGGAGATGCTTTAACTTAAGAATATCTGTATTAGTAAGAATAGGGTTATGAATATGTAATAAACGACAGTTATCAGGTGAGTCATTTAAGATATTTCCTTCAGTACCAATATCTAATGAAGTAGATGTTACAATCTCTTCACGAATAGAATCGATAGGAGGATTAGTGACCTGTGCAAATAACTGTTTAAAGTAATTAAAGAGTGGCTGATGCATAGTACTCATTGCAGCAAGAGGCGCATCATTACCCATAGCGATAATTGGTTCACTGCCATTCATTGCCATTGGGATAATATAATCTTTAATATCTTCATACTTATAACCAAAAGCAGTCTGTAAAGTTTCTAGCTTTTCATCACTGATGACTTCTACTCTTTCATTAGGAATCTTTAAGTCCTTTAAGTATGTTAAATGTGAATCAAGCCATTCACCATAAGGTTCCTTCTGTGCATAATAACTCTTTAACTCTTCATCATTAATAAGAACACCCTTCTTAGTATCTACAAGAAGCATCTTACCAGGACGTAAACGATCCTTAACTACAATATCTTCTGTAGGGATTTCTAAAGAACCTACTTCAGAAGATAGGATAAGATAAGAGTCCTTAGTAATATAATAACGAGAAGGTCTTAAACCATTTCTATCAAGTACAGCACCCATTAATTCACCATCAGAGAATAAAATAGAAGCTGGACCATCCCAAGGTTCCATTACTGTTGCATTATAGGCATAGAAATCCTTCTTCTTTTTAGACATAGAAGGATTGTTTTCCCATGGTTCTGGAATACACATCATAACAGCACGAGGAAGTTCCATACCACTCATAACTAAGAATTCTAATGTGTTATCTAACATCGCAGAATCTGAACCGTTAATATCAACAACAGGGAATACCTTTTCTGTATCTAATACATCACATTTCATGTTTTCTTCACGAGAAAGCATGTTGTTCGCATTACCTCTAATTGTATTAATTTCACCATTGTGGACAATAAAGCGGTTTGGATGCGCTCTTTGCCATGATGGATTTGTATTTGTAGAGAAACGAGAATGCACTAATGCGATCGCACTCTTATAATCATCATCCTGTAAGTCCTGGAAGAAGCTTCTTAGCTGTCCTACAAGGAACATACCTTTATATACAATAGTACGGCTAGATAATGAACATACATACGTATTTTCATTACTCTGTTCAAAAATTCTTCTTGCTTGATAAAGAAGACGATCAAAAGGAAGACCTGCTTCACAATCATCAGGTTTCTTTACAAATCCCTGCATAATATAAGGCATTGCTTCAATCGCTTTAGTACCCAATACCTCTTTATGTGTTTCTACCTTTCTCCATCCAAGGAAAGTCATACCTTCCTTAGTAATAATCTTTTCAAACATAGTCATTGCCTGATGTCTTTCTAGTTCATTCATAGGGAAGAAGAACTGACCAACACCATAATGACCTTCCTTAGGTAACTGGAAATCCTTAATACTCTTCTTAAAGAATGTATAAGGGACCTGAGTTAAAATACCAACACCGTCCCCTGTTTCACCCTTAGCATCTTTACCTGCTCTATGCTCTAACTGTTCTACAATCTTTAACGCATTTGATACTGTCATATGCGTTTTGACACCTTTGATATTAACAACTGCACCAATACCACAATTATCATGTTCAAAAGATGAATCATATAAACCTTTGTTCATGCACACACCTCCTATATAAGTGAACCTATAGTACAAAATATTTTTATCATTGTAAAGAAAAATTGTTATAAAAGTGATAAAACTTTCATTATTTTGTGATTAAACGAAAATATATACCATATAACTTCTATTAAACGAAATATAGAATAAAAAAAGAAAGCCTTTACGGCTTTCAAATTCTCATTTCTTCTTGTATATGCTGAATACGATGATACATACCTGGATGATCATAAGAGGTATATTCGATAAAGTCGGCAGGATAGACATCTATCAGTTCATCGCTGGAAATACGCTTAAATGTCGTAATTAATTCTTCTCCATAACCATTATGTACTGCCTGATCATCTGCTTCATATTCTTCTCTTCTTGATACATAATTCAAATAAAGAGAACATATATACATGACAGGGGTAATCATCACACCTAAACATGTAAAGATCACATCATAGTTCATATGAATCAGTCCAAAGCTTTCTAATACTCTTTGAGATAAGACAATACATAACTCTCCATGAGGAATCAAATATACAACAACTATAAATAGAACACATAACACAATATACTTCATATAGTTAAAGATATTCTTCTTATGTTTCAAATGTCCTATTTCATGAGAGAGAACTGCAAGGAGTTCTCCTTCAGAATTCTCATCAAGGAAGTTATCCGCAATCCCAAACTCTCTATACCACAAAATCTTTAATAAGAAGGCATTCTTACCAGTGGACTTCTTAGATTCATTGTATACTTTAATATGTTTTACCTTCTTAGGACAATCTTTCATCAGTTCCTCTATTTTATGTCTTAATTCATTGTCTTCTAATTCAGTAAATGTATATTGAACTCTTAAATAGAAATAACTGATCCCTAAGACAATTAAATAAAGAATAAAACCAACACCTACTAGTCCTAAACATAACATAAGAGATTGAGTATAAGTAATAGAGAAGTGATTTGTCCATCCTTCAATATGTTCTAGAATATAAAGACATGGTATATAAAGGATGAAAGAAAGAACAAGGTCTAGTACTGTTTCTACGACTTCATCTTTTATAAATACCTTCATTGTCTTCTTATTCTTGCCATACTTCTCTTCTATCTTGAATGTCGCATAATAATCAAAGAACACACTTACAACTCTATTAATCAAAGAAATACTCAATACTGTCACAAAGAAACGTGTATACACATTTAAAGGAAGTGCATCTATATAAGATAAGAAAGGGGAAAACAAATAGAATATATATACTAATACTGTGAATAACCTATGACATAGCTTCATATGATCATAATCCTTCTCATAACTTAAGAAAGATTCATAACGCTCCTGATCATATATATCACTTACCTCAATAGGTAATGGTTTCTTTCTCTGTCTATTCTTTATACCATCTAATACAAATCGATACCCTGTCTGTATCATAATAATGATAAAAATCAACCATTTCATATTAAAAACCTCCTTATTTCATTACTAAAATTAAAAATATATAAAACATCATTGGTATTAATATTGAAATGCAAGCGCATACGTACTATAATACCCATAGAATCTAGAACGCAAATAAAAAAATGACTGCTTGAAATGCAGAAGGACAAATATTATAAAACCATTTCTCAATTAATGCCTATCAACTTATTGTCATTCCTAAATACTGCGAATATATAATCCGGATTGTTCCTCACTGCATATTGCCTCTAGATAAGAAAAAGAACCCTGCGAGGTTCTTTTTTTCTTAATCTACATTCGATGCATAGAAATGAGTTGTCTTATAGTTATACACAATACGAGACACATTAAATAACTGTCCATTAGAAAGATGTACATAGTCTTCTACTTCTAATGCAGGACTACTTTCTTCTAATCCTAGAATAGCTGCTTCTTGTGCACTTAACTTTTTAACATGGAAATACTTATCCGCAAAACCAATACTTAACTTTAAATCATTCTTAATATAAGTATAGATTGACTGACTCGCAATACGACGGTCCAATGAAGGAACAAGATCTTTATTGTAGTATGTATACTCAATAGCCATTGGTACACCATCCATCTTTCTAACTCTTTCAATATAATAGATAGGTGTAGTGAGTTCACATTGCATACGTTTCGCAAGTTCTTCTCCAGCCATCATGATATGGAATCCCTTCACTTCAGTAGTAATATTATGACGTGGGGCATTTTCTGTAATACCACGAGATCCATTCATCCATAAAGAATCATCATCTCTTGTATGACGTACAAAAACACCACTTCCCTGAATAGAGAATAAAGTACCTTGTTTCTTTAATGTACGAATCGCATTTCTAATTGTATTTCTACTTACCTGATACTGTTCAATTAACTGATCTTCTGTTGGTAGTTTATCAGTATATTCATTTGTTTCTATTTTGTGGATAATATCTTCCACTACTTCTTGATATTTTGACATATTTTTCATCACCGCCCACATATTAACATAACCTAACTTTTTGGTCTAGTACGAAAATAGTGATATAATGCATTTTGAGGTGAAAAGTATGAAAATTACACAAATTAAGATGATTATTTGTGATATGGACGGTACTTTGTTGGATAATCAGAAGAAACTAGCTCCACATTTTAATCAAATATATAAGGAATTATATGATAGAAATATCATTTTTGCGATTTCATCTGGGAGACAGATGGGAGAAGTGAAGAAATACTTTGAAGGTAATAAGACTATATATTTGATGGCTGAAAATGGAGGCTATATACAACGTAACGGAGAGACATTACTGGCAGATTATATGAACAAGGAAGATGTGTATAAGCTGGTTAATTATGTGAATACACTTAATGGTATGGCTCCGATGTTAAGTGGTAAGAAAGCTATGTATGCATTTAATAAAGACAAAGAACTTATAAGTCAGCATACAAGTCACTTTAGTATTACTTATGTAGATACACTAGAAGATATAGAGGATGATATATTTAAGATTACAGTTTGTGATCCTAAGGATCCAGTGAAGAACTGTTTGGAAGGTCCTTTGTCTAGTATCAAAGACTTTGAAGTGAAACCATCAGGAGATTGCTGGATTGATATTAATAAGAAAGGACAGTCTAAAGCAGATAGTGTCATCTTCTTACAAAAGAAATTAGGTATATCAGAAGAAGAAACAATGGCTTTTGGAGATTCTGATAATGATCTGCCGATGTTTAATCATGCTTATTATAGTTATGCAATGAAAAATGCAGATCACTTTATTCAAAGTAAAGCACGTTTTGTGACTGAAGAAGATAACAATCATGATGGTGTGATGAAGACAATACAGAAGATGATGGAGGGTGAAGATGGATTACTTATACAGATTTAAAGATGGTTTGACTATTGTGAAGGATGATATACCATTAAATGATCATTGTATGCATTATAGTGATGACTGGGAATCACTACTTCCTTTTAAGGTTCCAGGAAAGATGAGAAAAACAAAACAGCTATTAAACTATAATGAATCAATAAGTATACTTCATAAGGTATCATATGGTGTTCTTTCATTCTTTGATGAAATACCTTATAGTGTTCCTCTAGATCATATTTATATGAATGGAAAACTCTATTTCCATACATCTAAGACAGGCTATAAGATCAAAGGGGTAGGAAAACAGGTCAGTTATACTATTGTAGAGGATTGTGGTATTAATGAAGAGAAGACAACACACAATCATCGTTCTATCTACATATTAGGTATACTCAATGAAGTAGAAAATAAAGAAATAAAGAAAGAAGTATTAGAAACACTTATTCACACACTTTGTCCTACACAGAAGGTAGATATTACAGATCAAATGGTAGATAATGTGAATATCTTAGAAATAGATATTCAGTATATGATAGGAAAGGAACACATAAGATGAAGAAGATTGGATTTATTGGTTTAGGGATCATGGGGTTACCTATGGCAGGTCATTTAATGGATGCAGGATATGAAATGCATATTTATGCAAGACATCCAGAAAAGGTGACTTCTTTAGTAGAAAAGGGGGCTACACTTCATTCTACAATTCATGATTGTGTGAAAGACGTAGATGCAGTGATGACTATTGTAGGTTTTCCACAGGATGTAGAAGAAGTTTATTTTAATGAAAACAATATTCTTGATTCAGTGAAGGAAGGTACATATCTTATTGATATGACGACAACATCACCTACACTTGATCAAAGAATATATGAAGAAGGTAAAAAGAGAAATCTCCATGTATTAGATGCACCAGTGACTGGTGGAGATACAGGTGCAAAGAATGCGACTCTTTCTATTCTTGTAGGAGGAGATAAAGAGGATTATGAAGCATGTCTTCCTTTATTTGAGGCAATGGGGAATAATATTAATTATCAGGGTCCTAGCGGTTCAGGACAGCATGCCAAGATGGCCAATCAGATCATGATTGCAGGCGCATTATCTGGTGTATGTGAAGCACTCACATATGCGTCTAGTAAAGGTTTAGACTTGGATGTTTTATTAAAGTCTGTTTCTACTGGTGCGGCGGGTTCTCATCAGTTAGATGCATTTGGTCCTAAGATCTTAAAAGATGATTATCAGCCAGGATTCTTTATGAAACACTTTATTAAAGATATGAAGCTGGCAGATGAAGAAGCCAAAGAATCAAATATCACACTTAATGTATTAGAAACAGTATTAAGAAACTATCAGGAACTAGAAAAAGAAGGCTATGGTGACTTAGGTACACAAGCCTTGATGAAGTATTATAAAAAGCCCTAAGAGAGGGCTTTAAGTAGTTCAGTCTTAGAAGCAGGTGTAAATCCCTGGATCATCTCTTTTGATCCTCCACCTTTGCTTCTAAGGCTTTTTAATTGTGTTAATATATCCAATGCATTATTAGTAGAACCTATGACATAACGATAACCTTTCTCATCATTTCCTACAAATACACCACCTGTACTATAAACATTAACAAGATGATTTGTGACTTCTCTCTGGTTCACAAGCAAACAGTCTTCTACAAATAAATAAGCATTCTCACATAAAGAAAGCATATGTTCTCTTTCTAATTGTGCATATTTCACTTCTAAAGCTGTTTTTTCTTCATACATTTTATTCACCTGTTTTACAAGTGTTTGATTGTTGGAAGAGAAGAGGTGATAAAGTGATTCAAGATGATCAAAATCATCCTTAAAACGATGATAAGCACGTTCACCAAATAAGAATATAAAACGTGTCCCTCTTGTTGTATGAATCACTTTGATGATCTTGAATAATCCTAATTCACCCGTTCTTTTTACATGAGGTGCACAACATGCACATATATCATAATCTTTAATCTCTACAATACGTACTTTACCTTCAATCTCTTTCTTAGAACGATAAGAAAGACTCTCTAAATCATCAGGATAGAAACAATGTACCTCTTTATTCTCATAGATTGCTTGATTCACTTTCTCTTCTAATACATCTATATCCTGAATATCACCATCATATTCTACCTGTCCTTCTTCACCATTGAGATGGAAACTCACATTATCATACCCATACAAACTATGTACAATACCAGAAAGAAGATGTTCTCCTGTATGATTCTGCATGAAAGAATAACGTCTCTTCCAGTCTATATGACCCTCTATCATATCTCCTACACTTAAAGTATGCTTCTTAACATAATGGATAATCACATCATCCTTAATCTGTACATCCTTGACAGGAATATTATTAATAGTCCCTAGATCACATTCTTGACCACCTTCTTCAGGAAAGAAAAGTGTTTGATCAAGAATGATTTCATTCTTGCTTACTTCCACTACCGTTGCCTTGAAATCTGTACTATAAGGCATGTCATCATATAATTTTATTGTTTTCATATATATCACCTTCACTATTCTAACATAAATACTTGACCGAGAGATACTACCGGGTGGTAAAGTGTTTTCATAATTTGTGAGTTATGAAATATAAATATTCATTTGTGTTAGAATAACACAGGAAAAGAAGGGAGAAATTATTGTGGATAAAAAGAAAACATCAGTCAATATGCTTGAAGGGTCAATATTTAAGAGCTTGGTCATCTTTATGATTCCAATTCTTATATCAAACATCTTCCAGCAATTCTATAACACAATGGATACAGCCATTGTAGGAAATACGTTAGGAATGACATCACTTTCTGCGATTGGTTCATGTGCAGCCGTTTATGACCTATTAGTAGGTTTTGCGTTAGGTATTGGGAATGGTTTATCCATTGTCACTGCAAGAAGCTATGGTTCAGGAGATGAAGAACTCTTAAAGAAATCAGTTGCAGCCAGCTTTGTGATTGGTATTTTATCTTCTGTAGTGATTACTATTATCGCATCCATGGGAATTAAACCATTACTTATTGCGATTAATGTATCACCAGATCTATTGAATGAAGCTTATAGCTATATTATTGTGATTGTCCAATTCTTAGTCGTTATGTTTGCCTATAATCTATGTGCAGGCTTATTACGTGCGATAGGGAATAGTCTCATGCCTTTAATCTTCTTAATCGTATCATCTGTATTAAATATCGGTTTAGACTTATTCTTCATTACACAGCTTCATATGGGTGTAAGAGGAGCCGCTGTTGCGACAGTTATTGCCCAGGGTGTATCAGTTGTATTCTGTTTGATTTATATCTTTAAGAATGTTCCATTACTTGTACCAGAAAAGAGACATTTTAAATTTGATGCAGACTTATATAAAGAACTATTAGGTCAGGGATACTCTATGGCTATTATGAGTGCAATCGTTAATGCAGGTTCAGTCATCTTACAGTCAGGTATCAATGGTTTAGGAAGCAAACAGATCATTGCCGGTCATACTTCTGCAAGAAAACTTTATATGTTCTTCAATATGCCTTTCACAGCTATGGGTCAGGCAGCCAGCACATTTGTATCTCAAAATAGAGGTGCAGGAAACCCATCACGTATACGCAAAGGTATGAAAGAAATGTATATCTATGATGTCGTAGTAGCCGCAATTGTCACAGTCATACTATTATTCAGTGCCCCTACACTTGTAAAATGGATATCAGGTACAACAGACCATACAGTCTTATACAATGGTTCACTTTACTTACGTATCGTAGCTCCTAACTATGCAGTATTAGGTGTATTAATGCAGACTAGATTCGCATTACAAGGTATTGGACAGAAGATGTTACCACTTGTATCAAGTATTATTGAATTAGTCGGTAAGATCATCTTCGTATTCGCATTTATTCCAGTCTTTAAATATATGGCTGTCATCTTCTGTGAACCAGTCATCAGGGTCGTTATGACAATCTATCTATTAATTGTATTCTGGAAAGATTCATTCATTAAAGAGGCTTAGTCCTCTTTTCTTTTAATACCTATTTAGAAATATTTCTAAATAGGTATTGTATTTTCTCTCACTTGATGTATAATCTATTTAGAAAGTTATCTAAATAGGTGGTGAACATATGTTTGAGAAGACGTTTAAAGCACTCAGTGCACCAGTAAGAAGAGATATTCTGAATTTATTAAAGAAAGGGAGGATGTCTGCAGGAGATATTGCCGCACAATTTGATATGACACAGGCTACTGTCTCATATCACTTATCGATATTAAAATCTGCAGACTTAATCAGAGAAGAAAAAGATAAGAATTATATTTATTATGAAATTAATGCGACTGTATTTGAAGAAATGTTGTTGTATTTTAAATCTTTCTTAGGAGGAAATGATGATGTTGAAGAATAAATGGGTTAAGTTTAGTTTGGTATTATTTCTGTTGCCACTTGTATGTATATTAGTGACTTATAATAAGTTACCTGCACAAGTCGCAACACACTTTGATTTTAGTGGAACACCTAATGGGTATATGGATAAGTTCTTAGGTTTATATGGTTTGTGGGGATTTATGTTAGTACTTCATATATTCTGTACCTTTATGACATTTAAGGATCCTAAGAAGAGTAATATACCAGATATAGGATTAAGAATTATATTGATGATCTGTCCAGTGATATGTCTCATGGTGACTTTAGTTATTATTACTTATAGTCTAGGTTATCGTTTTGATATCTCATTAATTGTGAATATAGTAATAGGACTCATCTTTATTATTTTAGGTAATTACTTACCTAAAATAAAAAGAAACTATACTATAGGTATTCGTACTTCATGGGCATTAAATAGTGATGAGAACTGGTCACGTACACATAGATTTGCAGGTTATGTGTTTGTAGTAACTGGAATGTTGTATATTATCTTTAGTATGTTAGGTTATATGTATATAGGTTTAGGTATTTTATTGATATCTAGCTTACTATGTTTTGGATATAGCTATAGCTTGTACAGAAAGGGGATTTAGTGGAATACCACTAAATCTTTTTTTAATAGCATTTTCTAAAACTGCAAAAAGATGCATAAAATACAAAAGTAGTGTATAGTAATGAATGGGTAGGGGAATAGCTCATACCAAAATCCGATTTCCTTATTCATGATCACCGAAGGTGATCTTTTTTTATTTTTTAACAGATATTATGAGAAATTCATTAAAAAATAGAGAAAAATTTAATAAGTGCCTCTAAAAAGGCGCTGTCGGAGGGGGAACTAAGAAAAAGTATTTTAAATAGGAGTATAATAATAGTAAGAAGTAGAAGTGCTATTATTGTAAAATATAATATGTGCTGATTGTGGTTGTTGTTGTGATTTGATAAAATTAGATTAATGATTACAGAAAGAAGGTATAAACATGGGACGATTAGTTTTGGGATTAGACATAGGGATAACTAGTGTCGGATATGGTGTAATCGATATTGATAAGTATGAATTTGTGGATTATGGGGTAAGACTGTTTAAAGAAGGCACTGCTGCAGAAAATGAAACCCGTCGTACAACAAGAGGACATAGAAGACTTATATCACGTAAAGCAACAAGACTTAATGATATGAAACATCTATTAAAGTCTCTAGGAATTATTAATGATGATTTTCATTCATTGGATAATGTATATGAAATACGTGTTAAAGGGTTAAAAGAAAAATTAAGTAATGATGAACTTGCGACAGCGATATTACATATTGCTAAAAGAAGAGGCAGCACAATTGAGACTGTAGATGACACAGAAGAAGCAAGTAAGGAAACTGGTGAATTAAAAGAAATACTACAAGCTAACTCTAAGAAACTTGCAGATGGTAAATATATCTGTGAATTACAGCTAGAATTACTTAATAGTGGAGAATCAATTAGAGGACATCATAATAATTTTAAAACAAAAGACTATATTAAAGAGTTAAATGAGATATTAAGTCATCAGGACTTATCAGAAGAAGCATGTGAAGCAATTGTTCAGATTGTATCTAGAAAGCGTGCTTATTATGAAGGACCAGGTAGTCAGAAATCACCTACACCTTATGGTCGTTATATTGAAGCAAATCAGAAAGAACCAATTGATTTGATTGAAAAAATGAGAGGTAAGTGTAGTGTTTATCCTGATGAACCACGTGCCCCTAAATTGGCTGTAACTAGTGATATTTTTAACTTATTAAATGATTTAAATAATCTTACTTATAATGGTGATAAGAAGATTACTATGGATCAGAAGGATGAAGTATTTAAGATTGTAACTAAGAAAGCAAAAGTTGAACCAAAAGATATTGCGAAAATACTTGGAACTGATTTATCTAATATTTCCGGATTTAGAATTGATAAAAAGAAAAATCCTTTAAAGAGTGAATTTAAAGGATATGCAAAGTTAAAGAAGTGTTTTAAAGATTGTGGAGAAACTATTTCTCTTGAAGATTATGAAGTATTAGATCAAATCCTAGAAATCTTAACAAATAGAAAAGGTATTGAGGAAAGAAAACAATTATTGAATCTTGTTAACTCTTCATTGATTACTGATGAAACTGTAGAAAAACTTGCAAACCTAGATGGCATTGCGAACTATCATAGTTTATCCCTAAAGGCTATGAGAGAGTTGAATGAAGAAATGTATGTTTCTAATTATAACCAGATGCAGTTGATTCAGCAGATTCATAAGGGTAAAGATGTTTCTGCATTAAAGGGGAAAAAGTCTATTGAAGCAGATGACACAGCTATTCTTTCTCCAGTAACTAAAAGAGCACAAAGAGAAACATTTAAGGTAATTAATGCATTAAGAAGAAAATATGGTGAATTTGATACAATTGTAGTAGAAATGACAAGAGAAAAGAATTCAGCAGATCAGAAAAAGAGCATTAATAATAGACAGAAGTTCTATGAAGAGAAGAATAAAGAAGTAGAAAAATTGTTAAAGGAAAATGGTTATAATCCTGACAAGATTAATGGTAAGACTAAGATGAAGGTCAGACTTTATTTGGAACAGGATGGAAAGAGTGCATATACACTAGAACCTCTTAGCTTAGGGGAAGTTATTACTAATCCACGTTATACAGAGATAGACCATATTATTCCGATTTCTATTTCATTGGATGACTCTTTCAATAACAAAATCCTTGCAACTGCAAATGAAAATAAAGCAAAGGGTAATAGAACACCAATTGATGCTTATAATAAGCATTTATTTGATAATCCAACATTAGGATTAAGTGGTGATTTACAGACTTATATCTCTGTTGTACAGTCTTCTAAGAGATTTTCTAGAAGAAAGAAAAATTACTTATTGTATAAAGATGATATTACTAAGATGGATGTTGTGCAGAAGTTTATTGCACGTAACTTGATTGATACAAGTTATGCGAACAGAGTAGTACTGAATACTTTAACAGATTACTTTAAAGCAAATGAAATACCTACTAAAGTATTTACACTAAATGGTAATATTACTCATAAGTTTAGAACACAGATTAACTTACCAAAAGAACGTGAAGAAGACTATTTACACCATGCAGTAGATGGACTCATCATTGCATCAGTAAAGACTATGGGACTTCTTAATGGTTGTCTCGCAAAGTATGAATTAAAAGATTTATATGACCAAGATACAGGAGAAGTAAAGAAAGTTCCTGGTAAAGAAGAGTTTTTTGATCCTAAATACATTGAGTTTATCTCTACATTAAAGAATATCTACGATGAAAGTAATAAGTACTATCGTGGTATTATGACTAGAGATCGATTGGCATATGCACCAATTAAGATTTCTCATAAGGTAGACACAAAGCCTAATAGACAGGTTGCAGATGAAACAATCTATTCTACAAGAGTGGTAAATGGTGAAGAGATTCTTGTTCAGAAGTATAAAGATATCTATGATCCAAAGTTCAAGAATCTGGCAGAAGATATTATTAATGGTAAAGCAGAAGATAAATATATTATGGCTAAGAAGGATCCTGCAACATTTGAAGAGATTGTTAGAATCGTATTGAACCATTATGAAACATTTAAAGATGATCCTAAACAGTATGTGAAGGATAAGAAGGGTATTAAGTTGAAGGGAGAAAACCCATTAACTGCCTATAAAGAAGAGTTTGGTAAGATTCGTAAATTCTCTAAGAAAGGTAATGGTCCTGAAATTACTTGTATTATGTATTATGCTGAAAAGTTAGGTAATCATATTGATATCAGTAAGAATTATGAGACTAAACATGGCAAGAAAGTCATCTTAAAACAGATTAGTCCTTATAGAACAGATTTCTATCGTGATACTGATGGAAAGATAAAGATGGTGACTATTAGATACAAGGATGTTTCTTTCAAGGAATCATTAGGATTATATTGTATTGATAGAGATTGGTATCAAGCTGAAAAGACTAAGAAAAAGATTAGTGATGAAGCTATATTCTTATGTTCTTTACATCATGATGAACTTGTTGGAATTGTGAAAAAAGAAGGCCAGAAATATATTTATGATGATTCTACAGAATCAGATGGTGATACTAAGTATCATGATGGTATTACACCTGAAATAGTTAAGTTTACTGCGACAAATAATGATTTGGACAATAGATTGGAAGTTAAGCCGATTTATACTAAATCAAAAAAGCAATTAATGCCTACTATTGGAAAATTTGTAGACGTAAAGAAATATGCAACTGATGTTTTAGGAAATATGTATGAAGTAAAAGATAATAACTTGAAATTAGAATTCAAATAGGGTACAATAGTAGCAGGTTATAATCTAGCAAAATAATATATGACCTAGCAAAACAAGGGTTTATCCCGGATTCGGCTCCTATAAGGAGCCTTTTCTTTTATATTGTTTATGGGTTACAAGGTCATATACATATCACAAGCTGAACATCTGCATCTCTATCTCGACAATTTAAAGGTAGAAAAGGAAAATACAGATATTCTTATTCCTGTTGCAGATATTCAGATTTTAGTTATTGATAATTATAAAGCTTATTTAACAGTTCCCCTAATGAATAAACTAGCTGAAAAGAATGTTTGTACCATTCTTTGCGGTGTTGATCATCTACCAAAAACATATATATTACCAATGAATGGGAATTATGCCACAAGTGGTAATATTGCGAAACAAATAGAATGGACGGATGAAACAAAAAAGATTTTACATAGAGAAATCGTAAAACATAAAATAATAAACCAATATATCATATTAAGAAAAAATCATAAGAGTGAAGAAGTAGTACGTAAATTAAAAGAATACAGTGAAACTGTATTAAATGGAGATATTACTAATAGAGAAGGATTAGCTTCTAAAATTTATTTTCGAGAAATGTATGGAGAAGATTTCGTAAGAATGGATGAAGATGTTGTGAATGCTGGATTAAACTATGGTTATAGTATATTCAGATCACTCATTACATCTATTATAGTAGGTAAAGGTTATCTACCTAATCTTGCATTCTTCCATCGAGGAAAGCAGAACAGCTTTAATCTGAGTGATGACATAATAGAAGTGTTTAGACCAATAGTAGATGATTATGTTTACAACAATCTACTAGATGAAATATTGTTTAAAACAGCACATAAGAAAGAATTAATAGACCTTACAAATAAAAAAATCAATATAGATAATAGAAAACAGACAATAGGAAATGCAATTAATCTATACCTTGATTCTATATTCAGATTTATTGATGATCAATCAAATGAAATACTATTCCCGTTCCCAATTGCCTACGATAATGAAATATGAGTTTATGCGTTTAATACTATTTTTTGATCTTCCAGTAATGACACCTAAGCAAAGACATACATATAACGTGTTTAGAAAGTATCTTATTAAGAATGGATATATGATGATGCAGTTTTCAGTCTATTGTAAGATATTTGCGAATAGAGAAGCTGCAGTAAAACATATAAACATCCTTAGAAAAAATGTTCCTAAAGAAGGGCAGATAAGAATACTTGTAGTAACAGAAAAACAGTATGCCAAAATAGAAATCATAGTAGGTGGTAAATCATTGCAGGAAGCAACTGTAAATGCAGAAAGTTTTATTGAACTATGAAACAATTATTGATTAGTAGTGGGAATATTAATAGAACCATTATTATTGATCATATAAAGTATGTATTAGGGTCTAATGCAATGAATAAGTATTATCTTAAACAAGCTGTAAGACAATATTTTAATAAAACAGTAAGTGGATATAGAGAAGAGATAGGTAGTGAGTGTTATTTTAAAATAGATGACAGTCCAGTAGATAAGAAGAATACACTCTTTTATGAAGTGACTGAAAACTATTCTATTAATGATGATGCAAAACTCAATACGAAGTCTCTTATGCTTAAGTATTTGGAAACTCTATATTCAGGTGTTGATTATATGGATACGTTAAACACAATGAATATACTTATTGAATCACTGTCAGATGAAGTAAGTGAAAATGCATTTGTGCAAAGTGAATTTTCTACATATTCTCCTAAATTACTCACTAAGCTAGTAACAGCACATTATTATGAAGATGAATCTTATAAGGATGAATATGATTTATCATATGAAGATTTGATTATACTACAGCTGAATATGATTGATTATATCGTGATGAATTCTAAGAAATATGCTTATATTATTCTATTTATTGATATTCCTCTTATTACTGATGAGATAAAAAGTAAGATAGATGAAATATCCAAAGATAGAGTATAT
>ERZ1026844.285-NODE-285-length-40659-cov-18.293444_pt1 | contig 40659 bp, 35 predicted proteins | sample MGYA00380152_ERZ1026844 | MGnify/ENA primary metagenome ERZ1026844 (study PRJEB33269, sample SAMEA4719788) | human gut metagenome | biome: human-associated habitat; feature: organic feature; material: feces | place: Cameroon | collected 2013-10 ... | reverse complement strand
ATCCGCAGGCCGTGGATGCGCTGCTGCCCACGGCGGCAGAAAAAGGCCTGTCCGGTGTGGGTATCAAGCCGGGGCGCTACCTGCCCGGCCCCCTGCCGGCGGTGCTGGCGGAGAAGGCTGACCGACTGGGACTGCCGCTGCTCCAACTGCCTTTCAAGCCTTCATGTGGATATAGGACCCGGTGACCGGGCGAGTGACTGCGGCGGCATCATGGAGCCAATCGCCGTCTGGGTACGCAAGGGCGGAGAATGGGCGATCATTCACCGCTGCAAGCGATGTGGTGCGCTCAGCTCCAACCGCGTGGCTGCGGACGACAACCCCATGAAGCTCATGAGCATCGCGATGAAACCTCTTTGTGAGCCGCCGTTTCCGTTGGAGCGCATTGAGGAAATGACCGCGCTTATGGGCGGCGATGGGCAAATCAAATAAGCCGAAAAAATCTAATTCAAAGAGCCAGACGCAAAGACGCAGAGCTTTACCGGAAGGTATTGCTCTGCGTCATTTTTTCAAAAAGGAGTAAGTTGTTATGAAAAGCATTTGTCACAGATGAGCGCGCAGGGCTGAAGTATTGTCCCCCTGCGGACAATGAGGCACCATTGTAGCCGCCCGTGCAGGACAGCACCATTTTTTACATCTTTTCTGGAAATAGGCTTAATATTTTTAATTCTACTATTGACATAGATGAAATATTATGGTATCTTGAAGGCGAAGGAGGTAGATCGCTATGAAATTCTCTGGTCAGTGTCCTGCGTGCGGGACGGCACTTCATTTAGCACGGCTGAGCTGCCCCGGCTGCAAGGCAGAGTTCCCCACCGATGAACCAATTTCCCCTTATGAGTGCCTTGCCCCGGAATACGCCCGGTTTTTGCAGACCTTTCTCGCCTGCCGCGGCAGCATGAAAGATGTGCAAAACAAGTTGGGCATCTCTTACCCCACAGCCAAGAAAAAACTCGATGAGCTGCTGCTGCAATTAAACCTGCGCGGCGAGGAAGAAAGTGAGGCGTTTGACATGAGTCTTTTTACCCCAAAAGAGAGCAGCACGATGCCCTCTGACATTGTACGGAACAAACTCTACGAAAATGGCGGCAGGGCAACGGTGTATTCTGTTACCGGCAAGCCGTACATTATCCGAGCCGCTAAGGATGGCTGTTCCTTCCTCTGCAACGAGCTGCCCATGAAGCCGCCGCTTACCTACGATGTTTTTGATGTTATCGTGGATCTGTTGCTTCGGGAGGGCGGTTCTGCCCGCAAGGGTATGGGACGCAATTCTCCCCTTGGAGAAGGTGGCTGCACGGAGGATACTGTTGTCGGTGCCATTGGCAAATACTATTTCAAAGCCCCTGCTGGGAAATATGTGTTTGACCCTGTGTTTGTGCTGGCGGCGGTGCTGGATTGGGCGGGTATTGCACACAATGAGCGCGGCTATCTGACGCTGACCGCTGACTACCGTTCCCTGCTGTCCAGATAAGGGCAATGCTGTCTTTTCTGCTGTTGGTGGTCGTAATAACCGTCATAAAGCTTTTCAAGGATAATGATTTCTAAACATCAAAATCCGTTCACAGTCCAGACCATCTCCTTTGCCGGTGACAGCATCGTTGACAAGTGCGTGGACATCATCGCGGAGCTGTACTGAAAAGCTTTCCGGAAAAGAGCAGCGTCCGCGCAGGCAGAACGAACACAAAAAGCACTTTTCTGACAAGTTTGTATGGTGGAAACTTTCCCTTTCGCGCCGTATAATGGTGGCACAGACAAGGAGGTGGTCAGTATGCTGGCAGAGAATCTAACGCTCCTGCGAAACATCCGCGGCATGACGCAGGAGGAGGTGGCGGAGGTCATCGGCATCTCGCGCCAGTCCTACTCCAAGTGGGAGCAGGGAGAAACGATCCCCGACATTGAAAAATGCGACCGCTTGGCGAAGTTCTACGGGGTCTCCATCGACGCCCTCGTCCATCAGGACGAGGCGGTCGGCAAGGCGCGGGTGGCTCCCGCCCCGGTGGGCAAGCACCTGTGGGGAACGGTGGCGATGGGTGCCAAGGGGCAGATCGTCATTCCCAAGGCGGCGCGGGATACCTTCCACTTGCGCGAAGGCGACCGGCTGGTCGTCCTCGGCGACGAGGAGCAGGGCATCGCGCTCATCAAGGCGGAGATCTTTGAGGAACAAATGCAGGAGGCCCTGCGCGCAGGTCAGAAAACCAACGAATAGGAATAGAAGAAGGTGCGATTATGAAATGTCCCGAATGTGGAAAGGAAATGCGGGAGGGGTATCTCTTTTGCAGCAAGGACGGCGCGTTCAGCTTTGCAAACGAGGTGCCGGGCGTATTTGAGAACGCGAAGAATGCCGATGGCTTTGTGAAGATCACAGACCTCAAGGCCAGCCACCGGACGAGAATTCCGGCGTCCATCTGCGAGGAATGCAGGACGGTCATGCTCAAGTATTGAGTGAAGCTGCCGCTTCCAACCGAAAAAAGTCCCCAAGCCGTTGCGTCAAAACGGCTTGGGGATTGCCGTTTCCAGAGCCACCCGCTCCTCCCGCGGTGTCAACAGCCTCAGCGCATTTTTTCAGAAAAACACGTCTTTTTCCCTTCCGTAGCCTGCCATATTTCCGCTGCGCATTCACCCGGCTGTGTGGTATCATTTCGTGGCGGAAAACCATACATTTCAGGGGACAGATGCCCCCACTTTTCAAAACGGTGTTACACTTGCACCATCTAAAAACAGGAGAGGAAGACACAGCATGAAGAAGCATTTATTGGTGTGCCTGCTGGCACTGGTACTGGCGTCGTTGTGTATGCTGCCCTCGCAGGTGCAGGCGGCAGAAGAGACACACGACCACTGCACGTGTGGTGCAGACCACGTATCCATCGATGGTCATACGACCGATTCTTCGAGACCATGGACCCCATGGACGCCTGTTAGCAACGGTCAAGTGCAGTGGCCCACCGCAGGAAATGTATATTATTATTTGACTGACGATGTTGAGATTAACGAGACTTGGAAAGTGGTAAGTGACAATGCAACTAGCATCTACATCTGCCTCAACGGTCACAGAATTACCATGAACGGTTACGGTCCGGCGATCGAGGTGAACGGCACCGGCACTGGAAGCAGGGCTTCTCTCGTCATCACCGACTGCAAGGGCACCGGCAAGATCACCCATGCGGAAGGCTGGAGCGGCCCGGCTGTGAAGGTGTGTGGATTCGGCTCCTTCACCATGTACGGCGGCACCATCACCGGCAACCATGTAAATGGCAACGGCGGCGGTGTGTATATCGACGGCGGAAGCAGCAAATTCACCATGTACGGCGGCAGTATCACCGACAACAGCGCGACGGGCAGCGGCGGCGGTGTATACGTTGTCAGCAGCTTGGGGGTGTTTGTCGACGTCGGCGGTAACGCGCAGATCGTGGGCAACAAGGCTGACACCAATGAAAACAGCGGCATTTGCATTTATTCTAGTAGCAGTACCAGCAGTAGTAGTTCTTATAAAACAAAACTCACTGTCAAAAAGCTGATCACCGATGCGAGGATTGTCATTGACAACGAAGCTCCAGCAACCTATATCACTGACAGCTCTAAAGGCAATTATGACATCGACACCAATGGCGTCCTGACCGCTCCGCTCCACAAACCGCACTATCTCTGCGGCAGCAGTGACCACAAGGGCTGCACCTCTGCCGACTGCAAAGCTACGAGCGAGGTAAACTTCGAAAAGTGGGAGAAAAGCGACAGCTTGCCCACGAGCACCGGCAAATACTACCTGACCAAGAACGTGACGTTGAGCACAGAACAGACCATCACAGGGGACGTGACACTGTGCCTGAACGGATACAAGATCGAGGCAGCGCCCGACGCGATAGACAACATTCTGGTCAACGGCTCGCTGACCATCACGGATTGCGTAGGCTCCGGCAGCATCGTGGGCGTGGATAAGAAGCATACCGGCGTGAAGATCCCGGACAATACAGGCACCCTGAACCTGTATGGCGGCACCATTAAAGACTTCGCCAAGGGTGTTGAGAATAGTGGCACCTTCAATATGTACGGCGGCAAGCTCACCCAAAACAGCCAAGGCGTGAGCAACACAGAAACCTTCAATATGCACGGCGGCAAGCTCACCCAAAACAGCCAAGGCGTGAGCAACACAGAAACCTTCAATATGCACGGCGGTTCCATCACCAAAAACAGCGGATTCTTTAACGGCGCCGGTGTGTCTAACGAAGGTAACTTCACCATGTCCGGCGGAGACATTACCAACAACACAACCTCTCAGGGCAGCGGTAAAGGATATGGCGGCGGCGTGTATAACAGTAGTCGCTTTGAAATGACCGGTGGCACCATCACCGGGAACGAAGCTAAGCAATGTGGCGGCGGTGTGTACAGCGGCAGCAATTCCACCTACATCTACGGCGGCAGAATCACCAATAACAATGCCTACTCTCTGGGCGGCGACGTGTATGCCGCTTCGGGCAAAGGCGTGCATCTGAAGGGCAATGTCACCATCGGGGGTGACCGCAGCAACGGTTTGCTGACGAACACCGTGCACTATATCGACGGCGCGCTGGACGGCAGCGCGATTCGCCTGTTCGTACCCGGCGGGAAGACCAACGGTGACGAGCTGCTGAGTCCGGGCGAGAACCATACGATAACGAATACGGACTTGAGTAAATTCTCCTTTAGCAACACGGGTGCCGGTTATGCAGTGACCCTGAACGATAAAGGCAACGGGGTTCTTATCTTGCCCCATAAGCACACGCTCTGCAACAAAACGGCAGGGACGCATACCGGCGCAGGACACTCTGGTTCCTGCGGCGATAGCATCACATTTGAGGAATGGACAGACGCCGAGGCAAAGAAAATGTACCATGACACCGCTGCCACGGCGGCGAATTGCCTGCCCAACGAGGGTGACTGGTACTTGACGAATCCTGTGACCCTGACCGCGCCGCACGTAGTGGACGGCGGAGAGCTGAATCTCTGCCTTAACGGTAACAACGTCATTTTGAACGCAGAAGGCGCGGTGTTCAGCGTCAAAAACGGCGGTGTGCTCAACCTCACGGACTGCAAGAGCACCGGCATCATTACCCATGCCACTTCCAAGAACGGCGCAGGTGTGTCCGTAGAAGCCGGCAGCGATGAAACGCCTGCGGGCACGTTCAACCTGTACAACGGCAAGATCACCGGGAACAACAACCTCAACGGCAATGGCGGCGGCGTGTCCGTCCTTAGTGATGGTCAGTTCAATATGTACGGCGGCACCATCACGGAGAATAAAGCCGCCACCGGCGGCGGTGTGTATGTCGCTAATAATGCCAAGGTCACCATCGGCGGCGGCAGCATCACCAACAACGAAGCCGCCACCGGCGGCGGTATGACTGTCGAGAATTGTCAAGTGACGCTGTCCGGTAAGGTCACCATCACCGGCAACAAGAACACAGACGGGAAGGGCAGCAACCTGTACATAGATAAGAGCAAGGGGGGGAAGATCGTTGTCCTCAATGACAGCCTTGATTCCAATTCTCAAGTCGTATTCAAGGATTGCGATGGTGAATTCAACGGCACATACTATATCAGCAATGCCGACACTCTGGACAACACGAAGCTGCGCTGCTTTACCACGGATGCAGACAGAAAGTTTGTCAGGGCGGGGGAGGATAACAAGGTCTATGTAGCGACGGTGCTGGAAGATAACCAGATGCCTACTGTGCAAGAAAACCTGGAATACAACGGCACAAAGCAGACCGGCGTGAACGTACCTGCTGACGCGGGGAAGTATTATACCATCGACGGCACCACCCAAGCCACCCAAGCCAATGCCGCCTGTGGGCAGGCCAGCTATAAAGCGGTGGTCAAGCTGGAGCCCGGCTACGCGTTGTGCGACAGTCTCACGAGCACCTATTATGTGGCTGATACGCCCCTCGACCTCGACTGGAGCATCGCGCCAAAGAAAGCGGCTGCCAGTGACTTTGTGGTTACTGACTCGACCCTGACGACCACTTACAAGGAGGAGTATCACGGCGTCGCCGTGACCGTCGCGGAGCAGTACACGAAGAACGGCGAGAACTGGGACGGCAAGCTTGAGGTGCAGTACAAGGCGGAGGGCGGCAAGTGGACGAACGAGGTGCCCACCAACGCCGGTACATACAATCTCCGGGTGCATATTACGCAGGCGGGCAACTTCGCCGCCGATTACGTGGAGCTGTCCGAGTCCCTGACCATCAAACCGGCAAGTAAGGACGCGCCTGGCAGAAACACTTTCAAAGTCACCGCCCCCACCAGCATTGGCGGCACGGACGGTAAGATCACCGGTGTCACCACCGATATGGAATACAGCACCAATGGTGGTCAGAGCTGGACTGATTGCACCGGCAATACTATCAACGGTTCCAGCCGCGACTACCAGATTCGCTACGCAGCCACGACCAACTACGAATGTAGTGAAGCCGTCACAGTGAACATTCCCGTCCATACCCACACCCTCAGCGGCGAGGTGGCGAACAAAGATCACCTCAAGTCGGAGGCTACCTGTACCAGCAGAGCGGTTTACTACCAGTACTGCACGGCCTGCGGCGCGGAAGACACCGACAAGACCTTTGAGGCTGGGGATATGCTGCCCCACGAGTACGACAACAGCAAATGGAAGTCCGTGGACAAGACTTATCACGCCCGTCCCTGCAAGAATTGTGGGGCGTATGACGAGAGCACTAAAGAACCGCATAAATTCAGCGGCAAGGAACCCGGCTGCACGGCACCAGGCTGTGGCTTCGAACGAAAAATGTACAAAGTAACGCTGACCACCAACTATCCCGTTGATTGCCACGTGACCACGCAGAACGGCGTTCCTGTTACCAGCATCATTGGCGGCGTGGAGGAGGGCACTGCCGTTACCGTCAGTGGCAATACGCTGCATATCGGCAACGATACGTTTACGTTCAGAACCAACAATGGAGAGCAATATAGCTACACCTTCACCGGCTGGACGATTGACGGTCAGCCCATCCCGGAGAACTATACCATCATCGCGCCTGTTGCTATCACGGCAAACTTCAAACGCGTTGTCAATCAGTACACAGTGACATGGGACGCGGATGGCGGAACCATTCAGGATACCGGCTACACCAGCGGCACGCAGGACTGGGGCACGCGTATCAACGCGCCCAGCAACGTTGTCAAGGCACCTGACAGCAGCTTTAGCTATGCCTTTACGGGCTGGCAGGACGCCGCTGGAAATGTCCCCACCGCTACCGTCACCGGCAATGTGACCTATACCGCACAGTATACCACAGCAGCCCATCAGTACGAGGGCGTCTGGATGCATGACGACAGCGGTCACTGGCACGTCTGCACGGTGTCCGGCTGCGGTTACGCCGCAGAAAAGACCCCTCACACCTACGCCGACGCGGATGCCACCGTCTGCACGGTCTGCGGTGCATCCCGCACTCTGCCGAAGCTGACAGGCAAGGTGGAGATCATCGGCGAGCTGGCCAAGGGCGAGCGGCTGACCGCTGTTGCCACCGATCTCCCCAGCACCGCCACCCAGCTGCGCTGCCAATGGCTGCGTAATGACACGGTCATTACCGGTGCCAACGGCATGGACTATACCTTGACCGCAGAGGATGTGGGTGCGAAGATATCCGTTAACGTCACCGCCGTGGGTCACACCGGGTCGCTGTATGCCATCGCTGCCGGGCAGGTGGACGTGATTTACACCGTCAGCTATGACACCAATGGCGGAACCATCGGCACCTTGCGGCAGGATCGGGTCAAGTTCGGCGCGGACTACACCCTGCCGGAGTGCGATTTCATTACGGCGCCCGATAAGAAGACCTTCGACCTGTGGGAGATCGACGGCGTGTCCTACAAGGCGGGAACGACTTACCGCGTGATGAACGACGTCACTGTGGTGGCGCTGTGGAAGGACGCAGGCTCCGATAGACCTGCCCCCTCGCCGTCCCGTCCCAGCTACAGAGGCTCCACGATAGAAGCTATATCCACGGCTGACGGCAGATCCGCCACGGACTATTCCGGCGGCATCTATGGATTGACGTTCCGCTCCACTGCCGGCTTCTCCAGCTTCTTGGGCGTACAGGTGGACGGCAGGACGATCGCCCCATCCTGCTACTCCGCAGAGGAGGGCAGCATTGTGGTCTATTTGAAGGCAGTGTATCTGCGGACCCTGAAGGCGGGCACGCATACCATCACGATCCTGTCCTCGGAGGGGAATGCCTCCATGGAGTTTACCGTCGGTGGTGTCACAACCTCGCCCAAAACCTTCGATGCCGGCGTGGCTGGCTATGTATCCATAGCTCTGCTGGGTCTGACGGGCGGCAGCCTGTACCTGCGTCGGAAAGAGGACGGGAACGCTTGAGCGCGCTACCCTTATTCTGACCGGTGGTAGGATTTTGATAAAGAAGATCATTACCCATTGAATCAAAAACCTCCGGCGTGAGCCGGAGGTTTTTGATATACACAAAAGCCCACCTTCTTGAGAAGGTGGGCTTTGCACGCAATAGGGACGCTTACTTCTTGTCAAACAGGATGAACAGCAGGCTGGACAGGCACAGCAGGAAGGGATAGAACAGCAGGGGAATGATGTCAAAGGCACTGATGGCGTAGCCCAGCGTGGCGCAGGTGGAGATCGCCACCAGCATCTGTGCACCGTAGGGGATAATGCCCTGGAAAATGCAGGAGAAGGTGTCCAGCAGGGAGGCGGAACGCTTGGGGCTGATGCCGTACTCCTCCGCCACCTCCTTGGCGATGGGACCGGCCATAACGATAGCCACGGTGTTGTTGGCGGTGGCAATGTCCATCAGCCCTACCAGCAGCCCGATACCCAGCTGGCCGCCCCGCTTGCCGCGGAACACCCGCCGGATAAAGGCGAGGATGCTCTCAAAGCCGCCGTAGGCGCGGATTAGCCCGCACAGGGACGCCACCAGCAGCGTCACCAGAATCGTCTCGAACATATCGGACACGCCGCCGCCCATGTTGCCCATAAGCTCCAACGCCGTGACCTGCCCGGTGATGAGGGTGATGGCGGCACCGGCGGCGATACCGATGAGCAGCACCACAAACACGTTCAGACCGACGATACCGCCGATAAGCACCAGCACGTAGGGGATAATGAGCACCAGATCGTGACCGCCGGAGACGGTGCGCTGCACATCGGTGCCCAGCGATACCACGATGATCAGCACCAACGCCGCCAGCGCGGCGGGCAGGGCGATCTTGAAGTTGGCGCGGAACTTGTCCTTCATCTCCGTGCCCTGGGTAGAGCAGGCGGCGATGGTGGTGTCGGAAATAAAGCTGAGGTTGTCGCCGAACATGGCGCCGCCCATAACGGAGGCGATGCACAGGGGCAGGTTAAAGCCGGAGTCGGCGGACACCGCCACGGCGATGGGGGCAAGCAGGGTGATGGTACCCACGGAGGTGCCCATGGCCATGGAAACGAAGCACGCCACCACAAACAGCACCGCCACCGCCAGCTTCACCGGGGCGATGGACAGCAGGAAGTAGGCGACCGCCTCCGCGCTGGAGCGTCCGGTAACGCCCACGAAGATACCGGCCACCAGGAAAATGAGGATCATGGTGACGATGTTCTTGTCACCGATGCCCTGTCCCATCAGCTCCAGCTTTTCATCGAAGCTGACGCCGCGGTTTTGCAGGCACGCCACCAGCAGTGCCACTAAAAATGCCACGACAATGGGGATCTGATAGAAGCCCATCTTGATTTTCAGAACGTACTCCAGAATGATCCCCAGCACCAGATACAGCACCAGAAATACAGCCACAGGCAGCAGGGCTATGGCGCGGGGTGTCGGCTTTTTCTCCATAAACTCTCTCTCCTTCATAAAAATGGTCTTTTTTCGCCAGCTTCGATGGTATCACGAGGTAAAGCAAATGTCAACAGAAAGACTTGCGTACACGCCTGCCATCCGCCGCCCACGACTCCCGCTACATCATCGTGGTGGCGTGGACGACGGCGAAAGCGCGAAAGCACGGCGTTTTGGGGAAAAAGCGGCACGCTCCGCTTTTTTCTTGCGCTGGGGCAGGGGAGGGCGTATAATGGGGGGCAAGAGCATCAACAAACGACGGAGGATGACACTATGTACGAGAATGGCAGGATATACATGGGGCTGGCGGGCGACAAGCGGGTGGAGATGGCACTGAATATGTGCAACCGCCACGGGCTCATCGCCGGAGCCAGCGGCACCGGCAAGACCGTCACCATGAAGGTGATGGCGGAGTCCTTTTCCGACGCGGGCGTGCCGGTGTTTCTGTGCGACGTAAAGGGCGACGTGGCGGGCATCTGCGCGCCGGGGCAGCCCAGCGAGGGCATGGAAAAGCGCATCGACAGGTTCGGACTGCGGGGGAGCTTCACCTACCGCGGCTACCCCACCACGTTCTGGGACATCTACCAGCAGGGCGGTCACGCCGTCCGCGCCACCGTCAGCGACATGGGGCCGGAGCTTCTCAGCCGCATTTTGGGCTTGACGGCGGCGCAGGAGGGCATCCTCCACATCGTTTTCCGTATCGCCGACGACAAAGGACTGCTGCTCATTGACCTGAAGGATCTGCGATCCATGCTGACCTACGTGAACGAGCACCGCACCGAGTACATGATGACCTACGGCAACATCACGCCTCAGTCGGTGGCGGCGATCCTCCGCGCATTACTGCCGCTGGAGCAGCAGGGGGGCGAGCTGTTCTTCGGCGAGCCTGCGCTGGACATCCGGGACTGGATACGAACCGATGCCGACGGGCGGGGCATGATCAACGTGCTGGACTGCGCCCGGCTGGTGCAGAACCCCACCCTGTACGCCAGCTTCCTGCTCTGGATGCTCTCGGAGCTGTTTGAAAGCCTGCCGGAGTCCGGCGACATGGACAAGCCCCGTCTGGTGTTCTTCTTCGACGAGGCGCACATGCTGTTCCGAGACGCTCCTGCCGTGCTGCTGCAAAAGATAGAGCAGACGGTGAAGCTCATCCGCTCCCGGGGCGTGGGCGTGTACTTCGTCACCCAAAGCCCCAGCGACATTCCCGACGCCGTGCTGGCGCAGCTGTCCAACCGCGTGCAGCACGCTCTCCGCGCCTACACTCCCGCCGAGCTGAAGGCCGTCCGCGTGGCGGCACAGTCCTTCCGTGCCAACCCCGCCTTTCAGGCGGAGGATGCCATCATGGAGCTGGGGGTGGGCGAGGCGTTGACCTCCTTCCTGGACGAAACCGGCGTCCCCGCCATGGTGGAGCGCACCAAGATCGTCTGCCCCCAGAGCCTCATGTCGCCGCCGGAGCCTATACTCCGCGCCAAGACCATGATGCACGACGGCATGGAGAAATACGACGACCTTGTGGACAATGTGTCCGCCTACGAGGTGCTGACGGAGGAGGCGGCGCAGGCGGAGGCCGCCAAGCAGGCCGAAGCCGACCGCAAGGCACAGGAGAAGGCGGAAGCGGAGGCGGAGAAGCAGCGTCTCAAGGAGGAGGAAGCCGACAGGAAACGCCAGCTGAAATTAGAGGATGAGGAACGCCGCCGCCAACAGAAATTGGCGGACGAGGAACGCCGCCACCAGCAGAGGCTGGAGGACGAGGCGCGGCGCAAGGCGGAGCGTCAGCAGGAGAAGGCGGAGGCGGAGGCGAAGCGCAAGCTGGAGCGTCGCGCCGCCAAGATCGAGTCCCAGCTGATCTCCGCAGGCGGTCAGGTGCTCAAGCGCGGTCTGCTGGGCGTTCTCAAAAGACGCTGACAGCGCAGCATACAGCGAAAAAGCCCGCGGCGGACGCCGCGGGCTTTCCTGTTCCTCCGCCTTGACAACCCTCCCGGATTTCTGTATGCTGGTCGGGAAAGGAGCTGGTGCCCTGTGGTGGACGGCAACATCATCTTATCCGTGGCAAAAGCCATGGAGCTGCTGCAAATATTGAGCCAGGCGGGAAAGCCCCTGCTGCTGAAGGAGCTGACCGCCCTGTGCGGCTACCCCAAGAGCACGGTGTTCGGTCTGCTGACCACCATGCGCTCCTACGACGTGGTGACCCAGACCCCCGACGGCAGGTACGCGCTGGGACTGCGGCTTTTTGAGTACGGGCGGCAGGTGGAGCGGTCGTGGGACATCTCCTCCGTGGCGCGCCCCTACATGGAGCACCTGTGCCGGCAGACCGGCGCGTCCGTGATGCTCTCCGTCTGCGAGGGCGGCAGCGTCATTACGCTGGATCAGGTGGAGACGCGGGGCAGCCTCCGCATCGTGTCGGACACCGGCTCCCGCCTGCCCATCTACTGCACGTCTCAGGGCAAGGTCTTTCTGGCGCACATGACCCGCACCGGCGCGGAGGCTCTGCTGCGCGGGCAGAGCAGAAATCAGTTCACGCCCCACACCATCACCGACATTCCCGCCCTTCTGCGGGAAGCGGAGACCTGCCGCTTGAGCGGCTACGCCATCGAAAACGGTGAGTACAAGATCGGGCTGCGCTCCATCTCCGCGCCGGTCTACACCGTGGAGGGCAAGGTGCGCTACGCCGTGGGCGTGATCGGTATGTTCCGCAGCGTCCACTCCGATGAATTTCACAGCGCGGTGGAGCGCGTCTGCGCCGCCGCCGCCATGATCTCCGCCGCCTTGGGCTACCGGGGACAGGAGGAGCAATAGACCGCGCCGCCCAAGCAGAATTTCCCCTTGCAATCGGCTGTGGGCGGGTGTATAATGCAGAAAACTGAACAGACGGGAGCTTGTGTAACAGGCTGAGAGGAAGGTTTTACCTTCGACCGATAACCTGATTTGGATAATGCCAACGTAGGGACGGCTGTGTGCTTTGCGGAGGTCATCCAGTTCGGGTGACTTCCGTTTTGTATTTGAGAGGAAAGGACGTGAGTGGACCTATCCCGAGTGGTTTCGGGCGGATAGAAGGGGAGCTCCTTGTGTCTTGTAATTTTGCGAGGGAACCCGTGTTTCGGGGTGAGAGGAGAAAATGGATTCTCGACCGAGCGAAGTCTGTTGCTTCGTATAAATATGAAAAGAGGCAATACAAGTGAAAAATTCCAACAGTATTCTGAAGATGACGGTTCTGGCGATGCTCGTCGCCCTCGGCGTTGTGATCTCCCCCATCCTGCGGGTGGAGGGTATGTGCCCCATGGCGCATTTCATCAACATCGTCTGCTCCGTATTTCTGGGGCCCTGGTACTCGCTGCTGTGCGCCACGCTGATCGGCATTATCCGCATGGCGACCATGAGCATCCCGCCGCTGGCACTGACCGGTGCCGTGTTCGGCGCGTTTTTGTCCGGCGTTTTTTACCGTCTGTCCAAGGGCAAGATCATCTGCGCCGTCATCGGCGAGATCATCGGCACCGGCATTATCGGAGCCATCGCCTCCTACCCCGTTATGACGTACCTGTGGGGCAAGGAGGGCTTGAGCTGGATGTTCTACGTGCCCTCCTTCATCTGCGGCACCCTCATCGGCGGCAGCATCGCCTACGTGTTCCTGCGTAAGATGGCGTCCAACGGTATGCTGCCGAAGCTGCAGGTCAAGCTGAACTCCAGAAGCTATACCGACAAGAGCAGTGTCCTCTCCGACACCCTGACCATTGCGGCCTTCGGTGCCATTCTCTTCGTGGTCATCAAGCTGGCATCCGACATCTTCGAGCTGACCGCCCCCCTCTGGAACACCCTTTCCTACGCCGCCCCGGCGGTCTGCATCGCCGCGGCAGCCATCTACTACATCGTCAAGAAGGTGAGAACAGCCGATGCGGCACATTCCTGATATTCTCACGGGGCTGCGGGAGCGCGCCCCACTGATCCACTGCATCACCAACCCCATCTCCATCAACCAGTGCGCCAACGCCATCCTTGCGCTGGGCGGCCGCCCCATCATGGCGGAGCACCCGCGGGAGGTGGAGGAGATCACCGCCACCGCCGGTGCGCTGATGCTGAATCTCGGCAACATCACCGACGTGCGGATGGACGCCATGCGCCTTGCCGCCCGGACGGCGGCGGCGCGCGGGATCCCCATATTGCTGGACGCGGTGGGGGTCGCCTGCTCCCAGCTGCGCCGTGACTACGTCTGCGAGCTGCTGTCGGACGTAACGCCCACGGTCATCAAGGGCAACTATTCCGAGATCAACGCCCTCTGCTGCGCCGACTACCGCGCCTCCGGCGTGGATGCCGACGGCGCGCTGGACACGCCGTCCATAGATCGCGCCGCCGCCGCGCTGGCGCACCGCCACGGCGCGGTGCTCCTTGCCAGCGGCAGAGTGGACGTTATCACCGACGGCACGCGCCTCGTCCACAGTAAGAACGGCACGCCCCGGCTCTCCGGTGTCACCGGTACCGGCTGTATGCTGGGCGCGCTGACGGCGGCCTGCCTCTCCGTGTCCCCCGACATGGACGGTGCCGCCGCTGCCTGCGCCGTGCTGGGTATCTGCGGTCAGCTGGCGGAGACGGAGCGCGGCTCCGGCAGCTTCATGGTGGGGCTGCTGGACGCACTGTCCACCGTGGACGGCGCGGTCATCGAACGTTATCTGGATAGGGAGGAGATCACCATTGAAGCATCTTGACACCAGCCTGTATTTCATCACCGACAGCACCGGTCTCAGCGAGGAGGAGTTCCTCCGCCGGACGGAGGCGGCACTGCAAGGCGGCGTAACGCTTTTGCAGCTGCGGGAGAAGAACCGAACCACACGGGAATATATGTCCCTCGCCGAGCAGGTGCACGGGCTGACCCGGCGGTACGGCGTGCCCCTGCTCATCGACGACCGTCTGGACGTTGCCATGGCGGTGGACGCCGAGGGCGTCCATCTGGGGCAGAGCGACCTGCCCATCCACGTGGCGCGGCGCATCCTCGGCGCGGACAAGATCGTGGGAGCCACCGCCAAAACCGTCCCCCGGGCGCGGGAGGCATACGAGCAGGGCGCGGACTATCTGGGCGTGGGAGCCATCTATCCCACCACCACCAAGGTCAAGACCGTCCTCACCTCCACCGACACCCTGCGGGACATCTGCGCCGCCGTCCCCATTCCCGTCAACGCCATCGGCGGTCTGAACAAGACCAACATCGACGTGCTGTGCGGCATCCCTATCGCCGGTATCTGCGTCGTCTCCGCCATTATGAAGGCGGACGACCCCCGGCAGGCGGCCATCGACCTGCGTGAGCGGGCGAAGGAGCTGCACATCCTTTAATTCCGAGAGACCGCCCCGGCGCACCGCGCCGGGAGGCTTCCAGCGGCGGATCGGGGGCACCACCTTCCGCCGCTCTATAAAAGTAATGCTGAAACAGGAAAGGAGCAAACCAATGAGAACAGCATTATCCATCGCCGGAAGCGATTCCAGCGGAGGCGCCGGTATCCAGGCAGACATCAAGACCATGTCCGCGCATGGCGTATTCGCCATGACCGCCATCACGGCTCTGACTGCCCAGAACACCACCGGCGTCACAGACATCTTGGATTCCACCCCCGCATTTCTCTCCGCACAGCTGGACGCCGTATTCACCGATATTTTCCCCGACGCGGTCAAGATCGGCATGGTGTCCTCCGCGGAGCTGATCTCCGTCATCGCCCAAAAGCTGCGGCAGTACAACGCCCGCCACATCGTGGTAGACCCCGTAATGGTAGCCACCTCCGGCTCCCGCCTGCTGCGGGAGGACGCGGTGGAGGCACTGAAAACGGAGCTTCTCCCCTTGGCGGAGGTGGCAACGCCCAACATCCCCGAGGCGGAGATTCTGGCGGATATGCCCATCCGCACTCCGGCGGATATGGAGAATGCCGCCCGCAGCATCAGCGAAAAATACGGCTGCGCCGTGCTGTGCAAGGGCGGACACGACCTGAACGACGCCAACGACCTCCTTTGGAGGGACGGTGCCGGTCACTGGTTCAACGGCCGCCGCATCGACAATCCCAACACCCACGGCACCGGCTGCACCCTGTCCAGCGCCATCGCCGCCAATCTGGCGAAGGGCATGGCGTTGGAGGACGCGGTGCGCCGCGCCAAGGAGTACATCTCCGGCGCGCTGGCGGCCATGCTGGATCTGGGACACGGCAGGGGGCCCATGAACCACCTCTTCGATCTGAAGAGCGTGTACATAAAGGGGGCGGAATGATATGACCTCTGTTTCCACCCGCCTTCACGACGCGGCGGCTCCCGTCTGGGAGGCGTGCCTGCGCCACCCCTTCGTCACCGGCATCGGTGACGGCACACTGGATATGGAGAAGTTCCGGTACTTCATGTTGCAGGACTATCTCTACTTGTTCGACTACGCCCGCGTGTTCGCACTGGGCGTGGTGAAGGCACGGGACCCGGAGCTGATGCGGGTCTTTGCCGCCAACGTGGACGCCATTCTGGGCGGTGAGATGAAGATCCACCGCGCCTATATGAAGCGTCTCGACATCACGGAGGAGCAGGTGTTTTCCGTAAAGCCTGCCCTTGCGAACCTCTCTTATACGAACTATATGCTCTCCGTCGCCCACGCCGGCACCCCCATGGAGATCGTAGCGTCCATTCTGGCGTGCTCGTGGAGCTACGCCGAGATCGGGCAGGCACTGTCCGCCATCCCCGGCGCGGCGGAGCACCCCTTCTATGGCGAGTGGATACGGGGCTATGCCTCCGAGGAATATACCGCCACCAATCAGGCGCTGATCGAGCTGATGGACACGCTGGCGGCGGACGCCACCGAAGCGCAGCTTGCCTATCTGACGGATGTATTTGTCAATTGCAGCCGGTACGAGCTGGGCTTCTGGGACATGGCATGGGAAGTGCAGCCATGAGTATTCTCCGCTTCGACAACGTCTCTTACCAGTACCCCGGCGAGAGCTTCGACATCATCGATGACCTCTCCTTTTCCGTGGAGCCGGGGTCGTTCCACTGCATCGTGGGCGTCAGCGGCTGCGGCAAGAGCACCATTTTCCGGCTCATCAACGGACTGCTGCCGCCCAAAGGCGGCACCATCTCCGTCAATGAAAAGCCCATCACGGCGCGGGAGCACTACTGCGGCTATATGCCCCAGAAGGATATGCTGTTCCCGTGGCGCACCGTCGGCGAAAATCTGGCACTCCCGCTGGAGATACAGCGCAGGTACACCAAGGCGCAGCAGCGTGAGCTGATCGACGCGGCACTGGCGGACGTGGGACTGGACGGCTGCCGGGACAAGCGGCCGGACGAGCTTTCCGGCGGTATGCGCCAGCGGGCGGCGTTCGCCCGCACCATGCTCACCGGCAGCGACCTGCTGCTGTTGGACGAGCCGTTCTCCGCGCTGGACTTCCTGACCCGCATCTCCATGCAGGAGTGGCTGCTGGAGCAGTGGCAGCGTCACAGGAAAACCATCCTGTTCATCACCCACGACGTGGAGGAGGCGATCTTCCTGTCCTCCAGTGTGCTGGTGGTGGAGAAAACGCCCATCCACGATTTGCGGGAGATCCCCGTTCCCATGACCTATCCCCGTACTCGGCAGGATCTCATCCGCCCGGAGGTGGCGGCACTGCGGGAGCAGCTGGTGGAGATGCTGAGAAAGCAGGTGACGGAATGAAAAAAGCCTGTAAAAGCAACCTTCCGGCACTGATCTTCCTGTTCGCGCTGCTGATCCTCTGGCAGCTGGGAGCCATGAAGGTCAACGCGGCGTACATCCTGCCCACCCCCGTCCAGATCTTACAGCGGCTGTGGCAGCTGCGGGCGGCACTGTTCACCGTCCATCTCCCCGCCACCATGACGGTCACGGCGGTGGGACTGGCGATCTCGCTGGTGCTGGGTCTGGGGCTTGCCGTTCTGATGGATGCCAGCCCCTTCTGCCGCAAGGCGATCTACCCCGTGGTGGTGGCGTCCCAGACCATCCCCACCACCGCCATCGCCCCTTTGTTCGTGCTGTGGTTCGGCTACGGTATCTGGAGCAAGGTGCTGGTGACGGTGCTCATCACGTTCTTCCCCATCACCATCACCGTCTACGACGGCTTGCAGTCGGCGCGGGTGGAGATGATGGAGCTGCTGCTGACCTACGGTGCCGCCAAGCGGGACATCTTCTTCAAGATCAAGGTGCCCTGCACGCTGCCGTACTTCTTCTCCGCCATCAAAATGGCGATCCCCATGAGCATCATCGGCGCGGCCATCGGCGAATGGCTGGGCGCACAGAGCGGCTTGGGGTATTTCTCCCGCCGCATGATGACCCAGCTGGACGGCGCGGGTGTCTTTGCCCCCATCGTCCTGCTGTCCGCTGTGGCGATGGTGGCGGTGGCTCTGGTGGCTCTGCTGGAGAAGAAGGTCGTCCGCTGGCGCGGCGAATTCTAAAAAACAAAAAATAAGAGAGGTATATAAAGATGAAACGTATCGTATCCATGCTGCTGACCTGCGTGCTGCTGCTGTGCTGCGTCAGCGGCTGCGGCGCGAAGAACAACGACAATAACACCACCACCGGCGATTTGAAGGAGCTGGACGTGGTGCTGGACTGGTATCCCAACGCCCTCCACGCCTTTATGTACGTCGCCATCGACAAGGGCTACTACGCCGACGAGGGCTTGAAGGTCAACATCCGCTTCCCCTCCAACGCCAACGACGCCATCTCCCTTGTGGCGGCGGGACAGGCGGACATCGGACTGTACTACCAGCAGGATGTCATTCAGGCCCGTGCTGAGCAGAATGTCCCCGTGAAGTCCATCGGAGCCGTGGTGCAGGCACCTCTGAACATCGTCCTGTCCCTGAAGGATAAGAACATCACCGGAGCCAAGGATCTGGTGGGCAAGACCATCGGCTACGCCGGCACGGAGCTGTCCGAGGCACTGATCCGCAGCATCATGGCAAACGTGGGTGCCGATTACAGCGATGTCACCCTGATCGACGTGGGCTTTGACCTGATGAGCAGCATGACCACCGGCAACGTGGACGCCACCATCGGCTGCCTCGTGAACCACGAGGTGCCCCAGATGGAGGAGGAGGGCTTCAAGGTCAACTGGTTCGATCTGGACGACTACGGCGTACCCTCCTACTATGAGGGCGTGTTCCTGGCCAACGACGATGCCATCGCCAACGACAGCGAGACGCTCTCCGCCTTCCTGCGGGCGTCCGCCAAGGGCTTTGCCGATATGAAGGCGGATCCGGAGGAGGCACTGCGTATCCTGCTGGCGAACCAGAACGAGGAGAACTTCCCCCTGTCCGAGACGGTGGAGCGCAAGAGCATGGCGACGCTGCTGCCCCTGATGGAGACGGCGGACGCCGCATTCCTCAGCCAGACGGACGAGTGCTGGCAGGAGAACATCGACTGGATGCTGGCGCAGAACCTGATCACCAAGGCTCCCGCGCTGGACGATGTCCGCGTCGCTCTCACCTTCTGACAACATACACAAAAGCGGCACCCGCAGGGTGCCGCTTTCTCCGTCCTCCCGTTTCTCAATCTCCCCCTTGACAAACGGAAAAGCTGCGTATAATCCAAATTGAACACCGTTCACAAATGAGAGGTATACCATGAAAGCAAAACGGAACACACTATTGCTCATCGCCTGCCTTGTGTGGAGCGCGGCGGGTTTCAACATCCTCCGCATCGGCGGCTACGAGGAGGAGCGTCACTTCTTTATGAAGTTCTTCGATGTAAAGTCCTTCCTCATCATGGCGGTGATGATGTCCGGCGGCGAGAAGAGCTATTAGAGAATTGTGGCGTTTTGCCTGAAAACGTGCTATACTGACGGTATCCGACAGCGGAAAGGAGCACTTCCCATGAAGAGAACTGTTCTCTACCACGCCCCGGTGGGCGACCTGAAGATCACCTGTGAAAACGGCGCGGTCACGGAGCTGCGCCGCGCCGCCGCCCCTGTGGTTGAGACGCTGCCCGACGCTCTGACGGCGCAGGTGTGCCGCCAGCTGGACGAGTATTTCGCCGGCACGCGCCGCGCCTTCGACTTTCCCTGCCGCCTCCGCGGCACCCCTTTTCAGAGGAAGGTCTGGGCGGCACTGTGCCGCATCCCCTACGGCGAGACCCGGACGTACAAGCAGATCGCCGAGGCAGTCGGCAGCCCCAAGGCGTGCCGCGCCGTGGGCATGGCGAACCACGCCAACCCTATCTGCATCGCCGTGCCCTGCCACCGCGTGATCGGCGCGAACGGCGCGCTGACGGGCTACGGCGGCGGACTGGACATGAAAGCCGCCCTCCTCCGCCTCGAAAAAAATTGACTGCCCCGCCCCCACGCTTCGACCCGCCTTGCTGCTGTTATTGCCACGCCAGTCCGCAGACTGGCGTGGCAATCCGTTCTCCCCGCGCCCTCAGGCGCGGAAATATTGCCCCCGGAGGGGAACACTTCTCACACCAATACGCCATATTTCCCGCACAGCGGCAGCAGCACGTCCGCCCCCAGGCTGCCGCTGTACAACGCCCGCCCCTGATAGAGATGCAGCGCGCTCTCCAGCAGCTCCGCGTCCTCGCATACGAAGCACACCGGCTTCGTCACCATATGCTGCCACTCCGCCAGACGCTGCACGTCCTCCCGGCTGTCGATGCGTATGGCAATGACCGCCTCACCGCTCTCCGCGGCGTCGGTCAACGCTTCCTCCGCGTTCCCGTCCAATCGTATGGCACCATCCCGCCCCACGTCGGCGGGCAGGAGAAAAACATCCCTCTCCGTGGCGGCGGCCAGCTTATCCGTGTGCGCGGGGTCGGGAGGCGTGATGACCGCCCCCTCCAGCGCGTCCCGAAGCGCGGCGATGTGCGCCGCCGTGGTGCCGCAGCACCCACCGAACACCGCCACACCGGCGTCCAGCAGCTCCGGAACCCACGCGGCGAGAGCTTCCGGCGTGCAGTCGTACACCGCCCGCCCCTCCACGAACCGGGGCGTCCCGGCGTTGGGCTTGGCGATCAGCGGCACTCTTGCCAGCCTTTGCAGCCGCTTCAGCTGGGGCACCATCTCCGCCGGCCCCGCCGCGCAGTTCAGCCCGAAGCCGTCAATGCCCATGCCCTGCAATACCACCAACGCTGCCGCCACATCGGTGCCGGATACGCTCCGCCCGTTTTTGTCACAGGTGAACGTGACGAAAACGGGCTTTCGGCTCACACGGCGTACCGCCAGCACCGCCGCCCGTGCGTCGGGCAGCGTCATCATCGTCTCAATGACGAACAGATCCACCCCGGCGTCCTCCAGGGCGGCGGCTTGCTCCGCGTAAATGTCCTCCAGCTCCTCAAAAGCCGCGTTGCCCAAGGGCGGCAGAAACGCGCCGGTGGGGGACAGGTCGCCGGCGCAAAGGGCGCGCCCCTCCGCCGCCTGCGCCGACAGCGCGGCGAGACGGCGGTTGAACTCCGCCGTGCGGTTGAAAATACCGTGGGACTCCAGCCGCCGCCGGTTCGCGCCGAAGGTGGGGGTGTACAGCACCTGGCTTCCCGCCTTCACGTAGCCCCGCTGGATCTCCAAAATATCCTCCGGGTGCTCCAGCGTCCACTGCTCGAAGCAGACCTCTCCGGTGCAGCCGCGCTTCTGCAATTCGGTGCCGGTGGCACCGTCCAGCAGCAGGGGAAAATGAAGCTCCATCACGCCACCTCCACTTACGATCTCAACATAACGCTATCACACAAATATGCGAAAAAAGTGTCGGTTTTTCACCTTGCAGGGGCACCCAACACGGCATCGCCCCTTTTCCGCAGTGAGGTCATCAGCAGTACAACTTGAACATCAAGCAAATGTACCGTACTGTGTTCAAGTTATACTTGTAGCAGCAGCACGCCCCTTTGTCAAGAGGATACTGCGCCCGGTGCGTGAAAAGCCCGCAGGCTCTGCCTGCGGGCTTTTCGTGCGTAGGTTGTAAAAGAGGGGGAGAAAATGACAAACGGAAAAAATGCCTCCGTGCTTCGCAAAACCTGCGTCCCATGTCTGTGGTGGACTGTCTGCTGTCTTCCAAACCAGGTGGACTGCTTACTTTCGTGCAACACAGTTGACTTTCGTCCTCTATGTTAAAACGCCCGACGCTGCATCAGCGTCCGCACCAGCGAAATAACGGCGAGGACAGCGACCACAGCCGCCGACGCGATGCTCACATAGGAGAGCAGCATACCGTGGGCATTGGGCAGCAGGAACGCCGCCACAGAGGAGGCGAGGCACACAACGAGCAGTGCCACAATGAGCTTCGTTCTATCCATAGTGTTGTTCTCCTTTCGTGATGTGAGTCTACTTTTCCTTTTATGGATATAGCATACCACGGGAATTGGTACTTTTCTTTACAGAAAAGCTACGAAGTGGTGGAAAGATGGCTACAAAACGGTTACAAATCAGACGGAACGGTGACAATGGAGCACAATAGGAGTAGACTTTTTGACGCGGTTCTGCTATAATGCAGGAAAGCTTTCATAATCTTTCATTTTATCTCCGGGAGGAGCTTCTATTGCAATACTTGACGAATCTTTGGAACGCGGTGGATTTTGGGTCGCTGCGGGATATACTGCTCCGGGTGGCCGCCGTTTTTCTATGCCTGACCATCCATGAAACGTGCCACGGTCTGGCCGCCTACGCACTGGGCGACCCCACCGCAAAGCGCGCCCACCGGCTGAGTCTCAACCCTCTGCGGCACATCGACTGGCTGGGTCTTATTATGATGGTGGTGGCGGGCTTCGGCTGGGCAAAGCCCGTGCCGGTGAACCCTAACTATTTCAAAAAGCCCAAGCAGGGCATGGCGGTCACGGCGTTGGCGGGGCCGGTATCCAATCTGCTGCTGGCGATTTTGCTGCTGCTGATCGCCCGCGGCGTATACATCCGGGCGGCACTGACCGGCAGCTTCTCCGCCACGTGGTTCGCGTTTTTGCTGGACACGGCGTCCCTGTCTGTGGGTCTGGGGCTTTTCAATCTGGTGCCCATCCCGCCGCTGGACGGCTCCAAGGTGCTGGCGGTGCTGCTGCCGGACAGAGCCTACGACTGGCTGATGCACTATGAACGCTTCGGAATGCTGGTGCTGGTGATGGTCATATCCGTGGGCATCGGCAGCAACGCGCTGGACAACGCCATTCGCTGGACATTTACCATGCTTTGCAGGCTGGTGGGTTTTGAGGTGTAAATTTGGACGATCCTATTTTCAAGCTGGAAAAGGTGGTACAGACACGGGGCGACGAGCCGCTGGAGGATTTCGAGGGGCCTCTCGATCTGATACTGTACCTGCTGGGAAAAAACAAAATAGAGATACAGGACATCCCCATCGCGCTGATCCTGGAGCAGTACCAGGCGTATCTGGAAAAGCGCAAGCGGATGGATCTGGAGGTTGCCAGCGAGTTCATCACCATGGCAGCCCAGCTGATGTTCATTAAGACCCGTATGCTGCTGAATCTGGAGGACGAGGAAGCCCAGAGCGAGATGGACGCCCTCATCAAATCGCTGGAGGAGCGGCAGCGGGGCGAGGCTTACGCACGGGTGCGGCTGCTCTCGGAGCGGCTGGCTCCCCTGGGCGAGTTCGGGCGGAGCATCCTGACGCGGCCGCCGGAGCCTATGGAGCGCGGCAAGATCTACGAGTACGACCAGGAGCCGGCAGATCTGGTGCTGACCATGCAGGAGGTCACCGACCGCCGCACCGCACCGGACGAGATGCCGATACAGGCGTTCGACGAGATCGTGAAGCGGGAGCCGTACCCGGTGGAGACGAAGGCGAAAGAGATCCTGCGCCGGTTGAAGGAGACGGGCATCACGCGGTTCCTGCTGCTGTTCCGGGGCAGCAAGAGCCGCAGCGAGCTGGTGGCGACGTTCATGGCGGTGCTGGAGCTGTGCCGCAGCAATCTCATACGGCTGGCAGGTGCCGCCAACGACTGCACCGTGACCGGCGAGGGCGACGTGCCCGAAGAACTGATGTAAGGGGAACCCTATGGATACAATGGAAATGAAGGACATCGAAGCCGCCGTAGAGGGCATACTGTTTGCCTCCGGCGAGCCGGTGGCGGTGGACAGGCTCTGCGTCGCGCTGGATATGGACAGACCCACTGTGGAGCTGGTTTTGCAGCACTTGCAGGACTATTACAGCTATGAGCGGCGGGGGATGCGGCTGGTGCGGATGGAGGACAGCTACCAGCTGTGCTCCGCGCCGGAGTACGGCGACGTGATACGCAAGGCGTTCGAGATACGGAAGCCCGCCAAGCTCAGCCAGCCCGCGCTGGAGGTGCTGACCATCATCGCCTATTACCAGCCCACCACAAGGGCGTATGTGGATCAGATCCGGGGTGTGGACAGCTCCTACACCGTGGGGCTGCTGCTGGATCGTCATTTGATCGAGGAGTGCGGACGGCTGCAGGTGCCGGGTCGCCCCCGGCTGTACCGGACGACGCAGGCTTTTCTGCGGGCGTTCCATCTGAATTCGTTGGAGGAGCTGCCCCAGCTGCCGGGCATGGAGGCGGACGGTCAGCTGCGGCTGGACGAGGATATGCCTCTGGGCGGGGAGAACGCCGGGGAGTAACGCTTTGTACGCCGCACCGGAAGGGAGGGAGTCGCCGTGACCGCGCTGTATATCATACTGGGCATACTGCTCCTGCTGTTCCTGCTGTCGCTGCTGCGTATCGGCATCCGGGCGGAGCTGGGGGAGGAGACGCGCCTCACGGTCATTGCGGGACCGGCGCGGATACAGGTGCTCCCCAAGGCGGAGAAGCCTAAGAGAGAGAAAAAACCGAAGAAGAAAAAAGCGGAGGCACCACCGCCGCCAACGGAGGAGAAAAAGAAGAAAAAGCCCCCCCTGACGGCGCAGGACGTTAAGACGCTTCTGCCGGCGGTGTGGCAGTCCCTGAAGGGCGGGCTGCGGAAAACGCGGCAGAGACTGCGTATCGACCCGCTGACGCTGTCGGCGTCCCTGCCGGGTGCGGAGGATCCGGCGGGCGCGGCGGAGCTGTACGGCTATATCAACGCGGGGATGTGGACGGTGATGCCGCAGCTGGAGCAGCTGACCAGCATCCCCGACCCGCACCTCCACGTGGAGGTGGACTTCGACGGCGTGGAGCTGAAGCTCACCGGCACGGTGGGCGCGACGATGCAGCTGCGGGATCTGTTCACCGTGGGCACGGCGTTCGCCAAGCCGCTGATCCGGTGGTTTTTCGCTCTGCGGAGGCGGCAGTCCGCCGAGGAGAAGGCAAGGGCGAAAGCGGAGAAAAAGAGCGCAGAGCAGGCACCGCGCAGCGGTGCGGATCATACGGACACATCAACTTCGACAAAGGAGAAATGACCATGGAAATGACCGAGAAGAAAAATTCCCTTTCTGAGATGATGGAGACATCTATGGACAAGATCCGCCAGATGGTGGATTCCAACACCATCGTGGGCGAGCCCATCACCACGCCGGACGGCGTGACACTGATCCCCGTATCCCGGTTGAGCTATGGCTTCGGCTGCGGCGGCGGGGACTACGGCAAGAACGGTGCGTCCTCCGGCGCAGGCTGCGGCGCGGGTATCCGTGTGGAGCCTATGGCGTTTCTGGTGGTCAAGGGCGGCGTGACCCGTATGCTGCCGGTGGGCACCCCCGCCATCACCACGCTGGATCGCGTGATCGAGATGGTGCCGGAGCTGTTCGACCGGGTGGAGAGCTTCGTGGATAAGAAGCGCAATAAGGATTTCTAAGACGAGCCGTAGCGGGAATACACTGAAAGCATCCCGGAGAAGGGGAGGGCTTTCTGTGTTCCGACGGATCTGGACGGCGTTGTGCGCCGCGCTGCTTCTGGTATCGTGTTTTCCCGCTGTGGCGGAGGCTGTGGAGGTCTCCGCCACGGCTTGCGTCCTGATGGATGCGGACACCGGGGCGGTGCTGTATCAAAAAAATGAGGGGCAGCGGATGCTTATTGCCAGCACCACCAAGCTGATGACGGCGTTGGTGGCGTTGGAGCAGGGGCATCTGTCCGAGACGGTCACCGTCACCGCCGCCCACATGGCGGAGGGTTCGTCCATGTACCTACGCGCCGGGGAGTGCCTGACGGTGGAGGAGCTGCTGTACGGCTTGCTGCTGTGCTCCGGGAACGACGCGGCACTGGCGGTGACGGAGTGCGCCGGAGGCGTGGAGCCCTTCGTCGCGTTGATGAACGAGAAGGCCGCCGCGCTGGGCATGGAGAACACCCATTTCGCCAACCCCAACGGGTTGGACGACGAGAGGCACTACTCCACCGCCTACGACATGGCACTGCTTGCCTGCGCCGCGGTGAACGAGCCGACGCTGCGGCGTATTGCCGCCACCCGCACTGCCGTGATCGGCGGCAGGACACTGACCAACCACAACAAGCTGCTGGGACGCGTGGACGGGTGCATCGGGCTGAAAACCGGGTACACCAAGGCGGCGGGACGGACGTTAGTCTCCTGCGCCCAGCGGGAGGGCTGCCGTCTGGTAGCGGTGACGCTGCGGGACGGGGACGACTGGAACGACCACGAGACGCTGTACCGCTATGGCTTCGCCCTTGCGGCGGTACGGAGGGAGCTGTACGCCCGCCTTCTGCGGGCATTGGACAACACGGGAGGAGCGACACCATGACCGAGCGTATACAAAAGCTGATGGCCGCCGCCGGCCTGTGTTCCCGCCGCACGGCGGAGGAGTGGATAGCGGCGGGGCGCGTCATCGTCAACGGGCGCATCGCCCGGGTGGGCGACAAGGCCGACCCGGACAGGGACACCGTGCTGGTGGACGGCAGTCCCCTGCGGGGTGCCGCGCAGCACGTCTATCTCATGCTCTACAAGCCCAGAGGCTACGTGACCACCCTCTCCGATGAGCGGGGACGGCGGACGGCGGCGGAGCTGGTGGCGGACTGCGGCACGCGGGTCTATCCCGTGGGACGGCTGGACAGGGATTCCGAGGGGCTGCTGCTGTTCACCAACGACGGGCAGCTGACCCACGCGCTGCTGCATCCCAGCCATCAGGTGGACAAGACGTATATCGTCAGCGTCACCGGTGCGGAGGACGGCAGCGCGGCGCGTCTGGCGGCAGTGGACAAGCTGGACGGAGAGAGCATCGTCCCGGCACAGGTGGAGGAGCTGCACCGCAGCGGCACGGCGGCGGAGTACCGGGTGGTGATCCATCAGGGGAAAAAGCGGCAGATACGACGGATGTGCGCCGCCGCAGGACTGGAGGTCACGCGGCTGTGCCGCGTGGCGGAGGGCGGCCTGCGGCTGGGCGGCCTGCCGCCGGGAAAATGGCGGTATCTGACAGAGGAAGAACTGGGACTTATCAGAGGGAACGACCACCATGAATGAAAATGTGTTACAGACCATACGCGCCGGGATGGACGGCTTCTCCAAGGGGCAGAAGCGCATCGCCGCGTTTATATTGGACAACTACGACCGGGCGGCATTTATGACCGCCGCACGGCTGGGGGAGACGACCTCCGTCAGCGAGTCCACAGTGGTGCGCTTTGCCGCCCAGCTGGGCTATGACGGCTATCCGGAGATGCAGAAGGCGTTGCAGGAGCTGATCCGGGGCAAGCTCACCTCGATCCAGCGGATACAGGTCTCCCGCGACCAGATGTCCGGCACGGACATTCTGGGCAGCGTCATGCAGCGGGACATGAACAGCATACACAACGTCATCGAGCAGCTGGATCGCGACGCGTTCAACAGGGCGGTGGACAGGCTGCTGGGGGCGAAGCATATCTATATCCTCGGCGTGCGTTCCTCGTCCTTTTTGGCGGGGTATCTGAATTTCTATCTGCACCTGATCTTCAAGAACGTGACGCTGGTGCAGTCCACCGCCGCCGGCGAGATCTACGAGCAGCTGGCGCATATCGGCAAGGGGGACGTGCTGGTGAGCATCTGCTTCCCCCGGTACTCCAAAATGGCGATCCACGCGGTGGACTACGCCTGTTCACGGAAGGTGGAGGTCATCGCCGTCACAGACAGCACCCTCTCGCCCCTGTACCCCATGGCGTCGGTATCGCTGCTGGCTCCCTGCGACATGATCTCCTTCGTGGACTCCATGGCCGCGCCGCTGAGTCTGCTGAACGCGCTGATACTGGCGGTGGGGCAGCAGCGGCGGGACGATCTGGCGGCTACGCTGGCGGAGATGGAGAAGGTGTGGTCGCGGTACAGTATTTTCGGCAAGGAAGAGGACGAATGAGCGGAGAGATCGTGGTCATCGGCGGCGGAGCCGCCGGGATGATGGCGGCCATCACCGCCGCCCGGAGGGGCGAACAGGTGATGCTGCTGGAGCCCAACGAGCGGTTGGGCAAGAAAGTGAATATCACCGGAAAGGGACGCTGCAACGTCACCAACGACTGCGACAGGGAGACGCTGCTGGGCAGCATCCCCGGCAACGGGCGGTTTCTGTACGGCGCGCTGACGCGGTTCACGCCGCGGGACGCCATATCGTTTTTCGAGGGTCTGGGCGTGCCGCTGAAGGTGGAGCGGGGCAGCCGGGTGTTCCCGGTGTCCGACAGTGCCTTCGACATCACCAACGCGCTGGAGCGGGAGATGAAACGCTGCCGCGTCCGCTGGGTGCGCGACCGGGCACTGTCCGTGGAGACGGAGGACGGCGCGGTGCGCGCCGTGACGGGGGAGAAGGGGACGTACCCCGCCGGTAAGGTCATACTGGCAACCGGAGGTATGTCCTATCCCGGTACCGGCTCCACCGGCGACGGATACCGTATCGCCGCCGCGCTGGGGCACACCGTTGTGGAGCCTCACGCGTCGCTGGTGCCGCTGTGCTGCGCGGGGACGGACTGCCCGGATATGCAGGGGCTGAGTCTGCGGAACGTGGAGCTGACGGTTTTCAACGGGAAGAAAAAGCCGGTGTACCGGGAGCTGGGCGAGCTGCTCTTTACCCATTTCGGCGTGTCGGGGCCGCTGGTGCTGTCCGCCAGTGCCCACCTGCGCCGGTGGGAGGGGGAGCGGTACACGCTGTCCATCGACATGAAGCCGGCGTTGGACGAGAAGAAGCTGGATGCCCGCATCCTGCGGGACATCGGGGACAATCCCAACCGGGATATGAGCAATATCGCCGGGGGACTGGTGCCCCACAGCATGGTGCCGGTGCTGCTGCACCGTGCAGGACTTTCCGGAGGGGAGAAGGCAAACAGTCTGACGAAGGAGCAGCGGCAGGCACTGGTGCAGACGCTGAAGCACTTTACACTGGAGATCACCGCGCCGCGGCCGATCAGTGAGGCCATCGTCACCGCCGGCGGCGTGAAGGTGGGGGAGGTAGCCCCCAACACCATGGCGTCCAAGAAGGTGGCGGGGCTTTACTTCGCCGGAGAGGTGCTGGATGTGGACGCCTACACCGGCGGATTCAATTTGCAGATCGCGTGGGCGACAGGATATGTGGCGGGACTGTCCGCTGCGGAAAGCGAGGAAACAGCATGACTGACAGACATTTTGCCGTAGCTATCGACGGACCCTCCGGTGCGGGAAAGAGCACGATGGCGCGTGCCGCCGCGGAGGCTCTGCATATTTTATATGTGGACACCGGAGCCATTTACCGTACCATCGGCGTATATATGTACCGCCACGGCATCGACCCCACCGATGCTGCTGCCGTTACGGCGGCTCTGCCGGAGATCACCGTGTCCCTGCGGCACGATGAGGACGGCTTGCAGCGGATGTATCTGAACGGGGAGGACGTGACGAGGGAGATCCGGCTGCCCGCCATCTCCAAGTACGCCTCCGACGTGTCCGCCATCCCCGCCGTGCGGGACTATCTCATGGAGCTGCAGCGGTCGCTGGCGCGGGAGCACAGCGTCATCATGGACGGACGGGACATCGGCACGGTGGTGCTGCCCGATGCGGACGTGAAGATCTTCCTCTGCGCCGATCTGGAGACACGCGCCCGCCGCCGCTGTCTGGAGCTGGAGCAGCGGGGCACGCCCAAGGCGTTCGAGGAGGTGCTGCAGGAGATGGAGCAGCGGGATTATAACGACACCCACCGCGCCGCCGCGCCTCTCCGTCCGGCGGACGACGCCATTATGATCGACAACACGGACATGGACTTCCATAGTAGTCTCGATCTGCTGTTGGACGTGATCAAGGGGAGCGTGGGCGCGTGAGGAACAAGTTTTACGCCGCCGTGTGGCGCGTGCTGCGCCCGCTGGTGCTGTTTTTCCTGCCGGTGGATCTGCGTGGCACGGAGAATCTGAAGGAGGGGGAGCCGGTGCTGCTGTGCGCCAACCACTCCAGCGCGTGGGACCCCATCATGTTCGTGCTGTCCATGCCCCAGCGGTTCAACGTGCGGATCATGGCGAAAAAGCAGCTGTTCTCCATCCCCATCGTGGGCGGCTTCCTGCGGGCGATCGGCGTGTTCCCAGTGGATCGGGGACACAGCGACATCGGCGCGGTCAAGACGGCAATATGCAGCCTGCGGGACGGGTGGAACCTGTTCCTGTTCCCGGAGGGGACGCGGGTGAAGGAGCCGGGACGGGCGGAGATCAAGTCCGGCGCGGGCATGATGGCGATACGCGCCGGGGTGAAGCTGGCACCGGTGTTCATCGGCACGAAGAAGCGGATCTTCCGCAAAACGCCCATCATTATCGGCGAACCCTTTGAACCGGTGTACACGGGGCGCAAGGGGACGGCGGAGGAGTACACCGCCAACTCCCGCGAGGTCATGCGCCGCGCCTACGCAATGGGAGGCATACAATGCGAGTGATACTGGCGGAGACGGCGGGCTTCTGCTACGGCGTGGAGCGTGCGGTGAGGCTGGCGGAGCAGACCGCACGGGAAAAGGGCGGCTGCGTCATGCTGGGCAGCATCATCCACAACGACAAGGTGGTGGGGCAGCTGGAAGCACTGGGAGCGCGGCAGGTGCAGTCCGTGGAGGACGTGCACCCCGGCGACACGGTGCTGCTCCGCGCCCACGGGGAGCGTGCGGAGGTCATCCGCGCATTGGAGGCGAAGGGCGTCGGCGTGATCGACGCCGCCTGTCCCCACGTGCTGCGGATACACCGTCTGGTGGAGCAGGCGGAAAAGCAGGGGCGCACGCCGCTCATCATCGGCGAGGCGCACCACCCGGAGGTCGTGGCGGCAGCCAGCCGCAGCACCCGCAGCGTGGTGGCGGAGAACCCGGAGGAGCTGTCCAAATGGCTGGACGGCGACGCTGCGCGGCGCGATCTGGGCTTGTCGGTCGTCGCGCAGACCACCTGTATTCGCTCGGTATGGGAAGCGTGCGTAAAAATTTTAAAAAAACAGTGTACAAACGCAGAAATATTTGATACAATATGTGATGCTACGCAAAAACGTCAGTCTGAGGCGGCGAATATCGCCGGTCAGGTGGACGTTATGGTCGTGGTCGGAGATCGTAAGAGTGCCAACACCAAACATTTAACGGAGATCTGCAGTGCCCACTGTTCCCGCGTTTACCAGGTCGAGGGAGCCGAGGGAGTACAGACTGACTTTCTTAATGGATGTTCTGTGGCGGGGCTTACAGCCGGCGCGTCCACGCCTGCGGGCATCATTAAGGAGGTATATGCAACGATGAGCGAAGAGATCAAGAACATGGAAGCTACCGAAGAGAGCTTCGAGGAAATGCTGGAAAAATCTTTTAAGACTTTGAATACAGGAGAGAAGGTAACCGGTATCGTAACGGCGATCGGCCCCACCGAGGTGCAGGTCGATCTGGGCTGCAAGCAGGCGGGCTACATTTCCGTGGACGAGCTGTCCGCCGATCCCAATGTCAAGCCTGAGGATGTGGTGAAGGTCGGCGACGAGATCGAGACTTACATCATCCGCGTCAACGATGTGGAGGGCTATGCCATGCTGTCCAAGAAGCGTTTGGACGCTGTCAAGGTCTGGGAGGACATCGAGAAGGCGCGCGAGGACAAGACCACTCTCGAGGGCAAGGTCACCGAGGAGAACAAGGGCGGTATCGTCGTCAACGTCAAGGGCGTGCGCGTGTTCGTGCCCGCTTCCCAGTCCGGTCTGCCCCGCGGTGCCGAGCTGAGCACCATGATCGGTCAGACCGTCTCCCTGCGTATCACGGAGGTCAACCGTGCCCGCCGCCGCGTGGTCGGCTCCATCAAGGCGGTCACCTACGAGGCGCGTCAGGCGGCACAGGCCGAGATCTGGAACAACATCGAGGTCGGCAAGCACTACACCGGCACCGTGAAGTCCATGACTTCCTACGGTGTGTTCGTGGACATCGGCGGCGTGGACGGTATGGTACATATCTCCGAGCTGTCCTGGAGCCGTATCAAGAACCCCGCTGAGGTGGTCTCCGTGGGCGATACGCTGGATGTGTACGTCATCTCCTTCGACCCCGAGAAGCACAAGATCTCTCTGGGCGTGAAGGATCGCTCCTGCAATCCCTGGGATAAGTTCATGGACACCTACCACGTGGGCGACGTTGCCAACGTGCGTATCGTGAAGCTGATGACCTTCGGCGCGTTCGCCGAGGTCGTGCCCGGTGTGGACGGCCTGATCCACATCTCCCAGATCGCGGATCGCCGCATCGAGAAGCCCGGCGACGTGCTGACCGAGGGCGAGATGGTGGATGCCAAGATCACCGCCATCGACGAGGAGAAGCAGAAGATCTCCCTGTCCATCCGCGCTCTGCTGGCTCCCTCCGCCGAGGACGACGGCGACGAGGAGTAATTGAACAAAATAACACCGGCGGTGTCCTAAGGGCACCGCCGGTGTTTATAATAAACAGAAATTTATTAGATAGGGGGAAGATCGGTGTGAACGCAGTACTTGAACAGTTACAATCGACAGGTACGGGGCTTTATGCGGAAGATTACAGGGAGAAGTCCGTTGTTGGAACAACAGACTGTTGGAAATATGAGCGAACTACAAGAATAGTGTATACACCAAGAGCGATGAGCAGAATGGAAAATGAGAATACAGAAATGCTCGTCGTGAGAAATAGTGGTATAAAGAATTACAGCTGTTGCACAGACGAAATTGATGAAGAATTGCGGAGAAGGATATACTATATTTCAGATATTCATATTGAACATCAGCTCCAACTATCCGGCAAAACACTATACGAAATACGGGAAGTAATTGAAAAAAAGATTGAAGAACTGTTGTCTTCGGTTAGAACTGAAACGGGAACGCTGCTTATAGCGGGAGATGTGGCAGATTCTGTTGAGATAGCAAGAATTTTTTATAGTGAACTTCATAGAAAGCTATCAGAATTATCAAGCGCACACTACTACTGGCAAATCATAGCGGTACTTGGAAATCACGAACTTTGGAATGTGAGTGAAACAAAAAAGCAGGCGGTAGATGAAATAGTTTCCGTCTACAAAGAAAGCATATCTGCGCGGGTGCTGGAAAATGAATTGTTTATTAAGTACAAAGGGGATGAGGAGTATGTGCTCAACGAGGAAGTCATACTCGCGGCGGATGAAAGTGAACTTAGGGAGATGATTAGGATCAGCAGCTTAACAGTATTGGGCGGACTTGGGTTTTCCGGACGAAATCCAATGTACAACGCTGCGTCGGGATTCTACCGCGATACTGTCACAAGAGAGGAGGATGTTGAGAGGTCAAAGAGGTTTTCGGTGATTTATGATAAGATTTTGAAGTGTGCGTATGACCAGCAAGTGATTGTTTTAACGCATACACAAATGCAAGATTGGTCAGACAAGGAGTACAATTCAAACTGGATTTACTTGAGTGGGCATACACACAAAAACGCGCTGATTCGCAAAGAGGACGGCACGACTGTTCTTGCAGACAACCAGGTGGGATACAGACCAAGAAAATGGCATTTTAACAGTGTCGAGGTGAAAGGATACTACGATCCCTTTGAACGTTGGGACGATGGAATCTATGAAATATCCGCAGAGCAGTACCAAGAATTCAATTGGGGAAGAGGAATTCCGATGAGCGAATTCCGCCGAGAAGGAGAACTGTATGTAATAAAACGTGAAAAAGTATATATGTTTTTTATGAAGAGGAAAAACTTATGTGTGCTAGATGGAGGGCGTCCCCGAAAAGCGGAATTTGAAATTGAGTATTATTATGATAATCTCCTACATTACTATGAAACGATCCAAGCAAGGCTGTCACCATACAGAAACGCGCTAAAAGCAATCTCGAGTGAAGTAAAAAAAGTGGGAGGGAGCGGAAATGTTCACGGATGTATTGTAGATGTTGATTTTCTCAATCATATTTTTTTGAACCCGCTCGATGGAAAGGTTGTCCCTTATTACGCAACAAGCACAGAGAAAAGAATGGTATTTCCAAATATACAGAGTATGCTAAGATTGATGGATAAGACAATTCTAATGCCACGAAACTACGAAAAGAAATACATTGAACTTTCAAATAAAGGAAAGTTGCCAGCTTTAGCGGGAACACTGGAAATGAATGAGTTCGCGGATGGAGGCATGGCGAGAATTGTATATGATAAACGAATGTATACATCTTCTAGACTCATGTGTTCAATGCATTATGTATTTGAGGGAAATGTTGTACGTCTCTGGAGAGATGATTTGTTAGGAGCGGAGGATATGACTTTGCCTGCTCTTGAGGAAAACTGGAAAGGCATAGAAGATAAGTAGCTGACCCCCGTTATTTTTTGCACAAGCTTTACCGGTAATTCTTGTCTGTTTCGTCAATTCCCTTAGTGGGGACTTTGTGCTAAAATTAACGATTGGAAGAAAAAGCTGCCCTCAAAGGAAAAATAGAAATGAACAGGGAGGAACAGACCATGCCTTTTGCAGATTTTCGGGAAATTTACAGGCAAAAGCTGACCACCGCCGACGAGGCGGTGAAGATCATCAAGTCGGGCGATTGGGTGGACTACGGCTTCTGCGCCATCCATCCCCGGGTGCTGGACGAGGCATTGGCGCGGCGGGCACCGGAGCTGGAGGACGTGAAGGTGCGCGGTGGCATCAGCCTGTGGAAGCCCGCCATCTTCGACATTGAGGATCCGGTGCACCACATTATTTACAACTCCCACCACATGAGCAGCGTGGAGCGGCACCACATCGCCAGCGGCGCGGGGTTCCACGAGCCTATGCGCTACTCCGAGCTGCCCCGGTACTACTACGACCACATCACGCCGCCGGACGTGGCGATGTTCCAGGTCGCCCCCATGGATAGCCACGGGTACTTTAACTTCGGGCTGTCCGCGTCCCATCTGAAAGCCGTGTGCGAGATGGCGAAGGTGGTCATCGTGGAGGTCAACGAGAATATGCCCCGCTGTCTGGGCGGATTTGACAACTGCATCCACGTCAGCGAGGTGGACATGATCGTGGAGGGGCGCAACGACCCCATGGGCATCCAGCCCAGCGGCACCGCCACCGAGGTGGATAAGGCGGTGGCAAAGCTGATCGTGGAGCAGATCCCCAACGGCGCGTGCTTGCAGCTGGGGATCGGCGGTATGCCCAACACCGTGGGAGCCATGCTGTGCGAGTCCGATCTAAAGGATCTGGGCGTACATACGGAGATGTACGTGGACGCCTATGTGGATCTCGCCATGGCGGGGAAGGTCACCTGCATGAAGAAGAACATCGACCGGGGTCGTCAGGTGTTCGCCTTCGCCGCGGGCACCCAGAAGCTGTACGACTATCTGGACGACAACCCCGCCTGTATGTCCGCGCCCATCAGCTACACCAACGACATCCGCACCGTGGCGTCTATCGACAACTTTATCTCCATCAACAACGCCGTGGATGTGGATCTGTACGGACAGGTCAACGGCGAGACGGCGGGCACCAAGCAGATCAGCGGTGCCGGCGGACAGCAGGACTTCGTGCTGGGCGCGTATCTGTCCAAGGGAGGCAAGAGCTTCATCTGCCTCAGCTCCACCCATGCGGACAAGGACGGTACCCTCCACTCCCGCATCCGCCCCACGCTGCAAACCGGCTCCGTGGTGACGGACACCCGCGTGAACACCATGTACGTGGTGACGGAGTACGGCTGCGTCTGCCTCAAGGGTCTGAGTGTCTGGGAGAGGGCGGAGAAGCTGATCTCCATCGCCCACCCGGACTTCCGGGAGGAGCTGATCCGTGCGGCGGAGCAGCAGAAGATCTGGTACCCCCACAACAGAAGATAAGGAAAAAGAGCACCTCCCGGTGCTCTTTTTCTGCATGAGAACGGGACGATACGCACAACCTACGGCAAAAAGGAGGCGCGTATACATGAACCATTCCGACAGCCCGGAAAAGACCGGGAAAAGCACACCCGTCCCCGTGCAGCCCATTATCGACATGGGCAGCACGGTGGTGAAAAATGCGCGGGGCACCGTTCTCTGCCTGACCGTGGTGGGGCAGGTGGAGGGGCACACCCTGCTGCCGGACAACGTGAAGGCGACCAAATACGAGCACGTCCTGCCGCTGCTGGCGGCGTCGGAGCAAACGGAGGACATTGACGGCTTGCTGCTGCTGTTGAACACCGTGGGCGGCGACATCGAGGCGGGGCTGGCGATAGCGGAGCTGGCAGCCGGAATGACGAAGCCCACCGTCACGCTGGTGCTGGGCGGCGGGCACTCCATCGGCGTGCCGCTGGCGGTGTGCGGCAAGGAGACGTTCATCGCCCCCACCGCGTCCATGACGATCCACCCGGTGCGGATGTCCGGCACGGTCATCGCCGCGGAGGAGACGTACCGCTATTTCCAGCGGATACAGGAGCGCATTGTGCGCTTCGTGGTGGGCAACAGCCGCGTCAGCACGGAGCGGTTCCGGGAGCTGATGCTCTCCAGCGGCGACATGGCAAACGACGTGGGTACCGTGCTCTACGGCGAGCAGGCGGTGGCGGAGGGCATCATCGACCGGGTGGGCACGCTCTCGGACGCGCTGGACGCGCTGTACGGGCAGATCCGGCGGCGAAAGTGAAGAAAGCTCCCCCGCCCGGCGGCGGGGGATTTTTCTGCGGCGCAGACTACGGTTTTTCTTGAAAAAAGGGGACTTCCATAGTATACTAAGTTAGTTAAGGTATGCCAAAGTATAAGAGGTGAAGTAATTGTACTTAAAAGCACTTGAGATACAGGGGTTCAAATCGTTCCCCGAGAAAACCGTGCTGAACTTCGGCGAGGACATCACCGCCATCGTGGGCCCCAACGGCTCCGGCAAGTCCAACATCTCCGATGCCATCCGCTGGGTCATGGGCGAGCAGAACAGCCGCCAGCTGCGGGGTGCCAAGATGGAGGACGTGATCTTCGGCGGCACGGAGAAGCGCAACCAGATGGGCTTTGCACAGGTAACGCTGGTCATCGACAACACCGAGCATATCTTCCCCACACGGGAGGAGGCGGAGGTGGCGGTCACCCGCCGGTACTACCGCAGCGGCGAGTCGGAGTATTACATCAACAAGCAGTCCGTGCGCCTCAAGGACGTGAACGAGCTGTTCATGGACACCGGCATGGGGCGGGAGGGCTACTCCATCATCGGACAGGGCAAGATCGACGAGATACTGTCCGTCAAGAGCGGCGAACGCCGGGAGATCTTCGAGGAGGCGGCGGGCATCAGCAAATACCGCCACCGCAAGGAGGAGTCCGAGCGGAAGCTGGAGCGCACGGAGGAGAACCTCGTGCGTATCAACGATAAGATCGCGGAGCTGGAATTACAGGTGGAGCCGCTGCGCCAGCAGGCGGAGACGGCGAAGAAATACCTTGTCCTCCGGGACGAGCTGCGCGTGCTGGAGATCTCCGTCTGGCTGGAGCAGCTGCAAAATCTGCGTACCGCCAAGCTGAAGCTGGAGAGCGACACCGCCTTGGCGAAGGAGGAATGTGACCGCGCCCAGCGGGCACTGGATGAGTCCTACGCGCTGGGGGAGAGCTTCACGGAGCAGATGCGCCGGAACGACATGGACGCCGAGAGCCTGCGGGGGCAGGTCACGGAGTCCGACAGTGCCGCCGGGGAGGAGGCAGCCGCCATCGCCGTGCTGCAAACCTCCATCGACCATAACAACGACTCCCTGCGCCGCTTGGAGCAGGAGCTGACCAACGCCGATGCGCGGCGGGAGAATCTGCAGGGGCAGATCGACGCGCAGCTGGCGCATATCGCGGAGATCGACGCGTCCGCCGCCGATCTGGAGCGGGAGCTGGACGACCTGCTGGAAAAGGCGCGTTCCCTGTCCGACAGTGCCCGCGGTGCGGCGGACGAGGCGGAGTCCCTCCGCGCACAGGAGGCTCTGGCGGTGGCGGAGGCCGCCGACGGGCGCGCCGCGCTGTCGGCACTGCAGGCGGGACTGGACGAGGCGGGACAGCGGCGCATCACCGTGCGGCAGGAGCTGTCCGACGCGCAGGAAAAGCTGGAGAGCAGCGAAAAGGAAGCCAAGCAGAATCGCCGCGCCCTCAACGACGCCAAGGAGGAAGCGCAGGCGGTGCAGAACATGATACAGGGGCACTCCCTGCGTATGGACAGCCGCCGCCAGAAGGCGGAGGATGCCCAGGCGCAGAAGCTGGATCTCACCATGAAGGTGCGGGCACAGGATGACCGTATCCGCCTGCTCACCGAGATGGAGAAGGAGTACGAGGGCTTCAACAAGGCGGTAAAGACCGTCATGCAGGCGTCGGAGAAAAGCACCCTGCGGGGCGTCCACGGCCCCGTGGCGGGGCTGATGACCACGAAGCAGGAGTACGCCGTGGCGTTGGAGACGGTGCTGGGTGCCGCGCTGCAAAACATCGTGGTGGACAGGGAGGAGGACGCCAAGGCCGCCATCCAGTTCCTGAAGCAGCGGGACGGCGGGCGCGCCACATTCCTGCCCCTGACCGCCATCCGCGGCGACGTGCTGCGGGAGAATATCGCCGGGGAGTACGGCTTTGTGGGCGTCGCCAGCGAGCTGGTGCGCTACGACAGCCGGTACGACGGCATTTTCAAGAATCTTTTGGGACGCACGGCGGTCATGGAGGATCTGGACAGCGGCATCGCGCTGGCGCGGAAGTTCCGCAACGCCTTCCGCATCGTGACGCTGGACGGGCAGATCATCAACCGGGGCGGCTCCATGACCGGCGGCTCCGCCAGCCGCTCCTCCGGCGTGCTGTCCCGCGCCAACGAGCTGGAACGGCTGACCAAGGCGCAGAGCACGCTGCACGGCAAGCTGACCGATATTTCCCAGCAGGCGGAGGACGCCCAGCGGGAGCTGCAAAAGGCGGAGTACGAATTGCAGGTCGCCAAGGAGCAGCAGCGCAAGGCGGAGGACGACGTGCTGACGCTACAGGGCAAGCAGGATCACTATGACATCCTGCTGGAGAGTCTGCGCCTCGGCTGCGAGACCATGGAACAGGAGCTTTCCACCCTTGACCGCCGGGAGCAGGACGGCCGCGCCCGGATAGAGACTACCCGCGCCGCCATCGAGAGCGCGGAGAGCCGCGCCGCCGCCCTGCGGCAGGAGATGCAGAGCAAGCTGGCGGGGCAGAGCGATCTGACGGAGCAGACGAACCGGCTGGCGCAGGCGGTCAGCGACAAAAAGGCGGCGCAGGCGGCACTGCACGCGGAGCGGGACGGCGCACAGCGCAGCGTCGCCGACCTGCGGGCGTTGCAGGCGGACATGGTGTCCGACCGCACGGAGCGTGACGCGCTGGCGCGGCAGTACCGCGCCTCCAACGAACAGGCGCAGGCGGATATTGCCGCCCACCAGACCGCGCTGGACGAGAGAAACGCCCGCACCGCCGCCCTGCGGCAGAGACTGGAGGCACTGGCGCAGGAGAAGCTGGAATTGGAGCAGCAGCGTGAGCAGCACAGCCGCAACAGCCGCCAGTACAACGACGCACTGCTGAACGCCATGCAGGCGCACAGTAAATTGCAGCAGAAGCTGGAAAACAGCACCATGGAGGAGGGGCAGATCCTTGAGAAGCTGTGGGAGCGGTACGAGCTGAGCCACAGCGACGCCATGGAGCAGCGGGTGGAGCTGGAGAGCGTCCCCAAGGCGACGCGCCGCATCGCGGAGCTGAACCGGGAGATCAAGGCTCTGGGCAACCCCAATATCGGTGCCATCGAGGAATTTGACCGGGTGAACACCCGCTACACGTACCTCTCCGACCAGCGCAGCGACGTGGAGCAGGCGAAGGAGGAGCTGCTGGGCATCATCGACCAGATCACCCAGCAGATGACCACCATCTTCGCCGAGCAGTTCCGGCTGCTGAACGAGAGCTTTCAGGAGACGTTTCTGGAGCTGTTCGGCGGCGGCAAGGCGCGATTGGAGCTGGAGGACGAGGACGACATCCTCAACTGCGGCATCGAGATCAAGGTGCAGCCCCCCGGCAAGCAGCTTAAGACCATTACGCTGCTCTCCGGCGGCGAAAAGGCGTTCGTGGCGATCGCCCTGTATTTCGCCATTTTGAAGGTACACCCCACGCCCTTCTGCGTCATGGACGAGATCGAGGCGGCGTTGGACGAGGCGAACGTGGTGCGATACGCCCGCTATATGCGGCGTATCGCCGGCAAGACACAGTTTATCGTCATCACCCACCGGCGGGGCACCATGGAGGAGGCGGACGTGCTGTATGGCGTGACCATGCAGGAAAAGGGCGTCAGCCGCATACTGACCATCAATCTCAACGACATGGCGAAGGAGCTGCACATCAAATAAGGAGGTTTACAGCATGGCAATGGGACTGTTTCAGATACTCAAGGAGGCGTTCACCGCCGTCCCTACCTTCGACGATCTGAACGACGAGTTTTATGACGGGCTGGAGGAAGCCCTTATTCTGGCGGATGTGGGCGCGGACACGGCGTGCGACATCGTGGAGCAGCTGCGTAAGCGGGTGAAGGAGAAATTCATCGGACGCATGGAGGACGTCAAGGACGCGCTGCGGGACATCCTCCGCAGCAAGCTGGACGTGGGCGACAGCACGCTGACGCTGCGCGGCAAGCCCGCCGTGGTGCTGGTCATCGGCGTCAACGGCGTGGGCAAGACCACGTCCA
>ERZ1026844.282-NODE-282-length-40816-cov-7.726160_pt1 | contig 40816 bp, 44 predicted proteins | sample MGYA00380152_ERZ1026844 | MGnify/ENA primary metagenome ERZ1026844 (study PRJEB33269, sample SAMEA4719788) | human gut metagenome | biome: human-associated habitat; feature: organic feature; material: feces | place: Cameroon | collected 2013-10 ... | reverse complement strand
TCCTAAGTGACAAGTTTTTATTATTTCACTTGTCTACCTAGGAGGGAGCATATCAGATGCTAATGTGACAGCCCTTAATTTTTATTTTACGAAAAGAATTTATGTCTTTTGCCTTTTCCACCGCCGGTGGGTGCATCCGGGTTATCGGAGGCTGCACGTTTGGCTGCATTTAAGCTGTCTCCGGTCAGTTCATCAAACCTGCGAAGCAGATCCTTTGCCTCGCCGGAAAGCTTATCCGGAGTCTGGACAACCAGGGTTACATAATGGTCGCCACGGATGTCTTTGTTCCGCAGGGAAGGAACGCCCTTGCCCTTCAGACGGACACGGGTGTCGGTCTGGGTTCCGGCTTTCACATCATAGATGACCTTGCCATCCACAGTATCAATGACCACTTCGCCGCCCAGTGCAGCTACTGCAAAGGATACGGGTACAGTGGAATAAATATCGGTATTCTGTCTCTGGAAGATGGGGTGACGTCCTACGATGACTTCCACCAGGACATCTCCTCTGGGACCTCCGTTTACACCGGGCTCACCTTTTCCAGCCAGACGTTTGCACTGTCCATTGTCAATACCTGCGGGAATATCCACGGCGTATTTCTTCCGCATGGGGATATAACCGGTACCGCGGCAGTCGGGACATTTCTCTTTGATAATTTTGCCGGTGCCGTGACAGTCGGGACAGGTCTGTACATTTCGTACGGTTCCGAAGAAGGACTGCTGGGTAAATACCACCTGTCCCTTACCTCCGCATTTCGGGCAGGTCTCCGGACTGGTTCCGGGTTTTGCACCGGTACCGTGACAGGTATTACAGTCTTCCTTCACATTCAATTCAATTTCCTTGGTGGTACCAAAAATTGCTTCTTCAAAGGTAATATGCACACTGGTACGCACATTAGCCCCCTTCATGGGACCGTTGCTCTGACCGCCGCCTCTGCGTCCGCCACCGAAGATATCTCCGAAAATGTCCCCGAAAATATCCCCAAAGTCAGCGCCGTTGAAATCGAAGCCGCCATAGCCGCCTCCGCCTCCGCCATTGTCAAAGGCTGCATGACCAAACTGATCATACTTCCGACGCTTCTCGGGATCACTCAGTACGGCATACGCTTCGGAAGCTTCTTTAAACTTCTTCTCCGCTTCCGCATCACCGGGATTCATATCCGGGTGATACTTTTTAGCCAGTACACGGTATGCTTTTTTTAAAGTCGCATCATCGGCGTTTTTATCCACACCCAGGACTTCATAATAATCACGTTTCTGCTCTGCCATAGTTCTCTCACTCTGATTTCTAATATTGCACAGTCAGACAGCCGGCTTTTGGCCGCTGTCTGACTTTAAAAATATCGTAACGATCTTATACCTCTCTGAAGTCTCCGTCAATGATATCATCATTGGGTGCGGAGTTATCAGCCTGCTGTGTACCGCCCATGTCACCGGCCTGAGGACCTGCTGCGCCCTGCGCCTGCTGCATGTTCTCGTACATCTTGGTAAACAGTGCCTGGGAATCATTCATCAGTTTCTCTTTGGCTGCTTTCAGCTCATCCAGCTCAGAATCGGTCATCTCACGATCCTTGGTCTTTTCCAGAATATCCTTAACAGCGGTCAGATCTGCCTCAACACCAGCCTTTGCGGATGCATCAATCTTGTCACCAACCTCGCCCAGTGCCTTCTCGGTCTGGAATACGAAGGAATCCGCCTCGTTTCTGGTATCAATTGCTTCCTTACGTTTCTTATCCTGTGCCTCGTACTCAGCAGCTTCTTTTACTGCCTTATCAATCTCAGCATCAGACATGTTGGAACCTGCAGTAATGGTGATGTGCTGTTCCTTACCGGTACCCAGATCCTTAGCGGATACGTTTACGATACCGTTTGCATCAATATCGAAGGTAACCTCGATCTGAGGTACACCTCTCATTGCAGGCGGGATACCATCCAGACGGAACTGTCCAAGGGACTTGTTATCCTTCGCGAACTGTCTCTCACCCTGTAATACGTTGATATCTACTGCAGTCTGGTTATCAGCTGCCGTGGAGAATACCTGACTCTTCTTGGTAGGGATTGTGGTATTTCTCTCGATCAGACGAGTTGCGACACCTCCCATGGTCTCGATGGACAGAGACAGGGGTGTTACATCCAGTAAGAGGATATCCCCGGCACCAGCATCTCCTGCCAGTTTACCACCCTGAATAGAAGCACCCAGAGCTACACACTCATCAGGGTTCAGGGATTTATTGGGTTCCTTACCGGTTAACTGTTTTACCTTCTCCTGTACGGCAGGTACACGGGTGGAACCGCCGACCAGCAGTACCTTTGCGATCTCGTTATAGCTTAAGCCTGCATCCTTCATTGCGTTCTGTACGGGGATTGCGGTACGCTCGATAAGGTCGTGTACCAGTTCCTCGAATTTCGCACGGGTCAGGTTCATGTCAAAGTGTTTCGGGCCTTCTGCGGTAGCAGTGATGAAAGGCAGATTGATATTGGTTGTGGTAGCGGAAGAAAGCTCTTTCTTTGCTTTCTCTGCAGCCTCTTTCAGTCTCTGCATTGCCATCTTATCGCCGGAAAGGTCGATGCCCTCCTGGTTCTTGAACTCTGCTAACATCCAGTCGATGATCTTCTGGTCGAAATCATCACCACCTAAGTGGGTATCACCGTTGGTGGAAAGAACCTCGATGACACCATCGCCGATCTCGATGATAGATACATCAAAGGTACCACCACCTAAATCGTATACCATGATTTTCTGCTCTTTTTCGTTATCAAGACCGTAAGCCAGTGCTGCTGCGGTAGGCTCGTTGATAATACGCTTTACATCCAGACCTGCAATCTTACCTGCATCCTTGGTTGCCTGACGCTGTGCGTCGTTGAAGTATGCGGGAACAGTGATAACCGCCTCGGTTACAGGCTCTCCTAAGTAGTTCTCTGCATCCGCTTTCAATTTCTGCAGGATCATTGCGGAAATCTGCTGAGGAGAATATTTTTTGCCATCAATGGTACGGCCATGGTCAGTACCCATATCCCGCTTGATGGAGGCGATGGTGTTGTCGGCATTGGTTACCGCCTGACGTTTTGCAGGCTCACCGACTAATCTCTCACCATTTTTGGTGAATGCTACAACAGAAGGTGTAGTTCTTGCGCCTTCCTGATTAGCGATAACGGTGGGTTTACCACCTTCCATAACAGCTACACAGCTGTTGGTTGTACCTAAGTCAATACCAATAATTTTACTCATGTCTTTTTCCTCCCATATATTCAATGTGTTTTTTTACTGTGCAACGGCTACCATACTGTGTCTTACAACACTGTCATGATAGGTATAACCTTTTTGGAGTTCCTGTGCAATCACACCGGACTCAAATTCCTGGGATTCCACCTGCATCACTGCATTGTGTAAATCCGGGTTAAATTCCTGACCTACTGCCTCGATGGGTTTCACGCCCATGTTGTCAAGTTCGGTCATAAGCTGGCGGTAAATCATATTCATGCCATCGGCGAAGGGTGAACCCTTCTCTTCCTCCGGTATGGCAGCCAGCCCTCTTTCAAAGTTATCGACCACCGGGAGAATCTTTTCAATGACGCTCCTGGCTCCGGTCTCAAACATTGCAGACTTTTCTTTTTCACTACGTTTGCGGAAGTTTTCAAACTCTGCCATCTGTCTCATGCATTTATCCTGAAGCTGATCGATCTGCTCTTTCAGTTCCTCTGTTTTTTTATCCGCTTTATCCTTTTTCTTTTTGTGACCTTTCTCTTCGCGCCCTCCGCTTTTTTCCTCCGGCTTTTCTTCCTTCGGTTCTCCGGATTTCTCCGTGGATGCATCGGCTTCCAGGTCTTCCAGGATTTCTTCTAATACTTCTTCTTTTTCTTCTCTGTTTTCTGACATTCCAGACCTCCGTTACCACTTAGGCGGTTATTTTTTGTACAGGTCATCCAGCTGATTTTTTAATGTTTTCAGCGCTCCGACCGCTTTATCATAATCCATTCGTTTCGGACCAATGATACCAATGGTTCCTTTCATTCCCTCTCCAAGTTCATAGGTAGCTGTGATAATACTGCAATCCTTCATGGACTGGATTGGTGTCTCATCACCAATGTAAACCTGTATTCCGGTCTCGTTGGAATCATCCATCAGGTTCTGCTGTACCAGTTCTGTAAGCGCCTGCTTCTCTTCAAAGGTATTGATCAGCTCACTGGCTTTTTCCTGATCCGCCAGCTCCGGATATTTGAAAATGTTATTGGCACCGCTGGTGTAGACCTCCAGATCCTCTTCCTCCTTGATGGTGTCTGCCACTGCATCGATCACATTGCTGACGATATCGCTGTGGATACCTGCCTGCTGTTTCATGGCTGCGATCATGCCTAAGTTGATTTCATCAACGGACAGTCCATTTAAGTGGGTGTTCAATAACATGTTCAGTTTAAACAGTGTCTCATCGTCTAAGTTTTCCTCTACCTGGAGGATCGTATTCTTGATGAGATTGCTTTCCGCTACCACCACAGCCAGCAGCTGATGTTCATCCACTCTGGAGAGCTGTATGAACTTTACTTTATTGTGGTGCTGGGAAGGTGCCGAGATCATGGTAGCATAGTTGGTGCTGTTGGCAAGAAGTTTTGCCGCCTGCTTCAACAGGTTTTCCATTTTCTCTTCTTTTTCCAGAAGCATTCCTTTCAGTTCTTCCGTCTCCCGCTCCTTGTCAGCCATCATGGTGTCCACATATAAGCGGTAGCCTTTGTCGGAAGGAATCCGTCCGGATGAAGTGTGAGGCTGTAAAATATACCCCAGCTCCTCCAAATCAGCCATCTCATTTCGAATGGTTGCGGAACTCAAGTTCAAGTCCGTGTATTTCGAGATCGTCCGGCTTCCCACCGGTTCACCGGTTTCCAGATAGTTACGGATAATGGACTGCAATATTTTCATTTTTCTTTCATCCAACTGCATCCAGAATCCCTCCTGACTATTGTTCCGTCATCGTTGTTTTGAAGTTGTTAGCACTCAACTTGATAGAGTGCTAATATCTTCATGTACTTAAACTACCACCTTCCCTATCTAATGTCAACACCTGAAAAAGAAAATAATTATAAAAAATCTGTGAATAATTTGACTTTTTTCTTAAGATGAACTACACTACTCTCAAATTCAGTAATGAATTTTGGGATGCTTGGTGGTTTTAAGCGCAAAACAGCGCGGGAATGGAGATTATTATGGAAAACACAAAAAAGACAGTACAGGCTCAGGCAAAAAAAGCGGTGGAGGAGGTAACCAAGAAAGCTGCTCCTATCGCAAAAGCGGCAGAGGAGGGTGTAACCAAAGCGGTAAAGGCCGTCAATGAGAACCCTTCCGTTAAGGAAGCAAAAAAAGCGGTAAAAGATGCTGCAAAAGAGGTAAAACCTGTGGTTGAGAAGGCAGAGAAGGAAGTAAAGAAGGTAACAAAAAAGGCTGCCACCGCTGCTAAAAAAGCAACCGCAAAGAAAGAAGTAAAGGCTTCCATCAATGTACAGTTCGGCGGAAAGAGTTACAATGCTGAGGAACTGGTAAAGATTGCGAAGGATGTATGGAAATACGATTTGAAGAAAAAGGTTGGCGATTTCAAAACGGTTGAGCTGTATGTAAAGCCTGAAGAAAACCAGTGCTACTATGTGATCAACGGTGAGGTGACCGGTAACTTCTTTATTTAATAAAATACATAAGACATTCAAAAACGGCGGCTTTCGTCCCTTATTTCAGGATGAAAACCGCCGTTTATTCTATGATGATTTTATTTTACAAGCATGAAATAACCCAATACCAGGATACCCAGCACAATCCGGTACCAGCCAAACACCTTGAAATCGTGTTTCTTGATATAGCCCATGAGGAAACGGATGACAAAGACAGACACCAGAAAGGCCACCACCATGCCAACCAGAAGGATGGTCACTTCCATGCCGGAAATTGCGATACCGGATGCAACGAATTTCAACACTTTTAACAGGCTGGCTCCGAACATCACAGGGATTGCCAGGAAAAAGGTAAATTCCGCTGCCACGGTACGGGATACTCCCAACAGTAACGCTCCTACAATGGTGGCACCGGATCGGGAGGTTCCGGGAAAAATGGCAGCAATCAGCTGGAAGACGCCAATGAGGATCACGGTTCTGTAATCCAGTTCTTTCAGGCTGGTGATTTTCGGGCTTTTTCCCTTATTCCAGTTTTCAATGAGGATAAAAGCGATACCAAAGACAATCAGTGCAATGGATACACAGGTATCGTTGTAAAACAGGGCATCCAGCACATCATCGAACAGCACGCCCACAATGGCGGCGGGGATGCAAGCCACGATAATCTTTATCCACAGGTTGATGATGCTTTTCTTAACGATGGATTTTCCCGGCTTTTTCTTGCGGAAGGGCCAGATTTTGTTCCAGTAAAGAATGACCACTGCCAGAATCGCGCCCAGCTGGATCACCACCAGGAACATATCCCAGAACTCTGCTGACACATCCATGGTGACAAACTCGTTCAGTAAAATCATGTGTCCGGTACTGCTGATGGGAAGCCACTCGGTAATTCCTTCCACGATACCAAACAGGATTGCTTTTAAAATTTCTAACATATTTTCTTTCTCTCAATTCTATTATTTATTCTTATGCGCGTTAGCGGTCAGGATATTCGGTTTCCACAAACTTCCGCAAAGCGGGCAGGGAACGCTCCACCTTCTCTGTGTCAATGCAGTATGCCATACGGAAATAGCCCGGTACGCCGAAGGAGTCACTGGGCACCAGGACTAAATCGTATTTCAGCGCTTTTTTGCAGAATGCCACCGCATCCTCCTCCAATGCTTTCGGGAAGATGTAGAAGGTTCCGCCGGGTTTGATGACCTGAAAACCGAGAGCAGTCAATTCCTTATATAAAATGTTCATGTTGGTTTCATAAACACGGAGGTCGGAGGTTAAGTCCAGATTCTCTGCCACCGCAAGCTGAATCAGGGATGCAGGACAGTTGTGTCCCGTTCCTCTGGAAATCTGGCTGCACATGGGCACGATGTACTCTGCATCCTCGCATGCCGGGTTCACTGCCACATAACCGATACGTTCACCGGGCAGGGACAGGGATTTGGAGAAAGAGTAGCAGGTCAGGGTATGGGGATAAAAGCTTGCCGGATAGGGAGAATCCACGCCGTCAAACACAATTTCCCGGTAAGGCTCATCGGAAATCAGGAAAATGGTATGTCCATAAGTCTTGGATTTCTCTGTGAGCAGATCTGCCAGCTTCTGGATGGTTGCTGTGGAGTACACAATACCGCTGGGATTGTTGGGGGTATTGATTAACACCGCTTTCACCTTGTCCGTCAGCATCTCCTCAAATGCAGCGAAGTTAATCTGGAAAGAGGTGGTGTCTGCAGGAACAACCTTTAACACTGCCCCGGTCAGATCAATGTAGGGATGATATTCCGGAAAGAAGGGGGCAAAGGTCAGTACCTCGTCTCCAGGCTCTGCCACGCAGCGCACAGCATGGGCAATGGCACCGGCCGCTCCGCTGGTCATAAAAATGTGATTGCCGGTGTAGTTCATGCCAAACCGCTTATTTAAGGAGGCGGCAACTTTATCCCTCACCTCAGGAATACCAAAGCTCTGGCTGTAACCATGAAGTTCCATGGGATTTTTCTCCTGAAGCATCTGAAGCATAGTGTCCGTTACCTTCCGGGGCACCGGTACAGAAGGATTTCCCAGGCTGTAATCAAACACGTTCTCATAGCCGATTTCCTTTCCTCTGGCGGTTGCAGCCTCTGACAACTGACGGATTACCGACTTTGCCTTCAGCATTTCTTTGTATTTCTGTACGACCATAACGTAACCTCTTTCCTTTTTCTTTCAATCTTTTTCCTGCGTCCTTTATTCTTCATCCCCGGCATCATACTCAGCATAGGCAAGGGCACATTTCACTGCCCGTTTCCAGCCTTTCAGAAGTTTCTTTCTGGTTTCCTCCTCCATGTCCGCTTCAAAGGTGCGCCCCAGCTGCCAGTTGGCACGGATTTCCTCCTGATCCTTCCAGAATTCCACTGCCAGTCCTGCCAGATACGCTGCTCCCAATGCCGTAGTTTCAATGCATTTCGGGCGCCTCGCTGTAGCTCCCAGAATGCCTGCCTGGAATTTCATCAGGAAATTGTTGGCGCTGGCACCGCCATCTACTTTCAGTTCCCGGACATCCATTCCCGTATCCTCTTCCATGGCCTTCAGCACATCGTAGGTCTGATAGGCAATGGACTCCAGGGTTGCCCGGATGAAATGTTCTTTTTTGCATCCCCGGGTAATGCCCACCACCGTTCCTCTGGCGTAAGGGTTCCAGTAGGGTGCTCCCATGCCTGCAAAAGCGGGAACGATATAGACACCATTAGTGTCCCACACTTCATCTGCATATTCCTCGGACTGGGCGGCAGTCTTTACCATACGCATGCCGTCCCGCAGCCACTGAATGGAGGCTCCTGCCACAAACACGCTTCCCTCCAGGGCATAACACACCTGATCTCCGGTGCTGGCTGCCAGTGTGGTCAGCAGTCCATGCCTGGACTGGATGGGCTTTTCCCCGGTATTCATCAGCAAAAAGCAGCCGGTTCCATAGGTATTTTTCACTTCGCCGGGGTCAAAGCAGCACTGTCCAAACAATGCTGCCTGCTGGTCACCTGCCGCTCCTGCGATGGGAATTCTTCCACCTAAGACGGAGAAATCCGTGTACCCATAGATACAACTGGAAGGCTTTACCTGGGGCAGCATGCAGTCCGGGATGCGGAGACGTTTCAGAATTTCTTCGTCCCACTTCCGGTTATAAATATCAAAGAGCATAGTGCGGGAGGCGTTGGTGTAGTCTGTCACATGGACAGCACCGCCTGTGAGTTTCCAGATCAGCCAGGTGTCTACTGTGCCGAAAAGCAGTTCTCCCTTTTCTGCTTTTTCTCTTGCACCTTCCACATTGTCCAGAATCCAGGCAATTTTGGTGGCAGAAAAATAGGCATCGGGAATGAGTCCGGTCTTCCTGCGGATGACCTGGTCAAAACCGTCCTCTTTCAGCTGTTCCACCATCTCTGCAGTACGGCGGCACTGCCATACAATGGCATTGTATACCGGTTCTCCCGTGACACGATCCCACACGATAGTGGTTTCGCGCTGATTGGTAATGCCGATTGCGGCGATGTCCCGGGGCTTTGCACCGGACACTGCCATGGCCTCCATGGCCACCGCCAGCTGGGAAGACCAGATTTCCATGGGATTGTGCTCCACCCAGCCGGGCTGGGGATAAATCTGGTCGAACTCCTTCTGGGCAATACTGCAGATCTTGCCACTTTTGTCAAACAGGATACACCGGGAACTGGTGGTACCCTGGTCTAATGCCATGATATAGGTTTCCATAGGCTATACCCTCCCTATCGTCTTCGTTGCAATCATGTTGATACCGGTTCCGCATACATCCTTTAACACCACATCTCCCACATGAACCGGCGCGGGAAGCTCCACATCCTTTAAAGCCCGGATGCAGTCCCGGATTTTATCCTTGGGAATGTCCGATGCGGTTTTGACGGATACCACGGGAAGTTCTCCCCCTGTGACACGCACCAGGCTGGTGACGATTCTTCTGGGGTCTGTCAGTTCCTTGGTGACATAATCCGCACCTCTGGGACAGGTGTTTCCTGTGATGGCTTTCATCTCTGTTCCATCCAGTTCCACGGTCACGTTACACCCCAGCGGGCATCCGATACAGACAAATTCTCTTTTTTCCATCACGGTCACGCCTCCCCTTCCTGTGTACGAATTTCAATGGTAATCTCAGACAAATCGGGAATCTGTTCCAAATCTGCCTTTTTGAGAATCACCTGTTCCATCTCGCCGGGGGCAAGCACTTTTTTCTTCAATGCCATCCGTTGTTTTTCCCCGCAGGAAACCACAATCTGGGCATTTTGGTATACATTGCCCACACGGAAACGCACAATCTGCAGCGGCTCCATATGGGATACCCGCAGACTGGAGGGCACGGTGTAGCGCACACCGTTGATGGCTTTAATCTGCACGGATTCGCCCTCGTCCGTATCCTCCCCTGCCTGTAAATAGTGGGCGGCATGTTTCCCCGCAAGGGTTGCCTCTTCGGATACATAGTCCACCAGATCATGGACATGGAGGACATTGCCGCAGGCAAAAACACCGGGAACATCGGTTTCCAGACTCTCATTCACCAACGGTCCATTGGTCACCGGGTTCATCGCCACGCCCAGGTTGCCGGAAAGTTCATTTTCGGGAATGAGTCCGCAGGAAAGAAGTAAGGTATCGCAAGGGATTTCCTCCTCGGTGCCGGGAATGGGTTTGGAATGTTCATCCACCCGGGCGATGGTGACGCTCTCCACCCGTTTCTTTCCTTTAATATCTACAACGGTGTGGCTGAGTTTCAAGGGAATCCCGAAATCATCCAGACACTGTACAATATTTCGCTTTAAGCCGCCGGAGTAGGGCATCAGTTCTGCCACAACCTTGACTTTGGCTCCCTCTAAGGTCAAACGCCGTGCCATAATCAGTCCGATATCACCGGAACCTAAAATCACCACTTCTTTTCCCGGCATGCGGCCTTCCATGTTTACATAACGCTGGGCGGTTCCTGCGGAATAAATGCCCGCGGGACGATAGCCGGGGATATTTAACGCACCGCGGGAACGCTCCCTGCATCCCATCGCCAGCACGACGGCTTTTGCCTCCATGGTATAAAGTCCGTCCTCCCGGTTCATCACGGTGACATATTTGGTCTCCCCCCGGGCGGTCAGATCCACCACCATGGTGTTTAACACATAGGGAATTTCCAGTTCTGCTGCCTGTCTGACATAGCGGTCTGCATACTCCGGTCCGGTCAGTTCCTCCTTGAAGGTATGAAGTCCGAATCCGTTATGAATACACTGGTTGAGGATTCCGCCCAGACGGGCATCCCTCTCTACAATTACTAAATCATTGATCCCTGCCTTTTTCGCTGCAATCGCTGCTGCCAATCCTGCGGGACCACCACCGATAATCACTAAGTCCTTTTTCATATCTGTCCTCATTTCTGCGCACGTTTTTGCGCATACCGAGTTTGTGTCAAGCGCACGCGGACACAAATCTCGTGATTGAAAAATCTTATTTTTCAATCTTATACCGTATCCTTATCATAGCCTGTGAGAAATTCAGAGCCCTTGTCATTTTTGGTAATCTGCGCCACATCCACATCCAGCTCCCGTGCCAGAATCTCCACAGTTTTCGGGGAACAGAAGCCTGCCTGACATCGTCCCATTCCTGCTCTGGTGCGGCGCTTGATGCCGTCTAAGGTGGTGGCACCTAAGGGTCTGTGGATGGCGTCCATAATCTCCCCCTCGGTGACTAACTCACAGCGGCACACCACGTTGGCATAGAGGGGATTTTCCTTAATGAGCCGGGCACGTTCTTCTGCGTCTGCCAGTGCCATGCTGGGAATTCCCTTCCGGGTGGCGATAAAGTTTTCTTTTTTCTTCGGCTGTAACTTCTCTGCTACGATGGCTGCCACATGCTTCCCTAAAGCAGGGGCACAGGTGAGTCCCGGAGACTCAATACCTGCCGCATCGATAAAGCCCGGTGCATCCTTCGCCTCTCCGATGATGAAGTCGCCTTTTTCCTCATGGGCACGCAATCCTGCAAAAGAGGTAATAATCTGGCGTCCGGGAAGGGTGGTCACGCTGAGGGCTGCCCGTTTCAGCACATCTTCTAATCCCTCTCTGGTGGTGTTGACTGCCTCCTCGTCCTCCACATCCACAGCGGTAGGACCTACCAGAAGGTTTCCGTGTACAGTGGGGGTTACGAGAACGCCTTTCCCATAAGCGGTGGGCAGCTGGAAAATCGTGGAGTGTACGAAACCGCCCACTTTTTTATCCATGAGACAATACTCGCCCTTTCGGGGGATGATGTGAAGCTTGTCTGCGCTCACCATATTATGGAAGACACCGGCATGAACGCCTACAGCGTTGATGACCAATTTCGTATGGAACGCTCCCTGACTGGTTATAAGACAATAGCCTGTTTCCTCTTTCTGAATGTCTGTTACTTCCGTATTTAAGTGGAATTCCACGCCGTTGACCGCCGCGTTTTCTGCCAGGGCAATGGTGAGGTTAAAGGGGCAGACAATGCCGCCGGTGGGTGCGTAAAGTGCCGCTACCGCATTGTCGGAGATGTTTGGCTCCATTTCCTTTAACTTTTCTTTTTCCACGATTTGGATGCCTTCCACGCCGTTGGCAATCCCCTGTTCGTATAGTTTCTGCAGCTTGGGACGGTCTGCCTCATCAAAGCATAATACCAGAGAACCGTTCTGCTTATAGGGAAAGTCCAGTTCCTTGGACAATTCCGGCATGATGCGGCTGCCTTCAATATTCAGTTTTGCTTTAAGGGTGCCTGGTTTGGCATCAAAGCCGGCGTGGGCAATCCCACTGTTGGCCTTGGAAGTCCCTTCACATACATCGGATGCTCGCTCCAGCACTGCCACCTTCAGCTCATACCGGGATAACTCCCTGGCAATGGCACTACCGGTCACTCCCGCACCGATAACCACTACATCATACATATAAATTCCACTCCTTCTCTATACTTCTTCCAGATAGTGTACGCCCTCAATCTGGCTGAATTCCGATAAGATTTCTCCATGTGCTCTGCGCTTCTTCAAATCCAGCATGACAATAACAATAATGTCTGAGCCTTTGAGCGCTTTATCCCTCTTTTTCTCAATGGAGGAAATTTCGTACCCGCATTCATTGATGTGGTCGTAAATTCCCCGCGTCCTGGATTTTTCTATTTCCAGATAAAGTCCGATATAACGATTGTGCTGTTCCTGCACGCGGCTGATTTCCGCTGCGCAAAACACAGTGGCCAGAATTAAAACAAACGTAAGAAGTCCAATTTCCAGCATACCGGCACCAAGAATAATGCCCAGTGATGCGGATGCCCACAGACCGGCGGCGGTGGTCAGTCCACGCACCTGGTTTTTCCCGGTAATCATAATGGTGCCCACTCCCAGGAATCCGATGCCGCCTACAACGCCAGCGGGAATCCGGCTTAAATCCACCCCGGGGTTGATGATTCCCAAATAAATATTTACCACAGTAGATGCCGCCGCACCGAGACAGACCAGCGCAAAGGTACGCATGCCTGCCGGGTGATGTTTGGTGGCTCGCTCCAGACCAATGAGTCCGCCCAAAACCGTGGCGAGAATCAGGCGGAGTGCGATTGCTCCTGTGGTAAATCCTGCATAATATTGACTTAGTTCTGCTAACATTGTTGTCTCCTCCCAGATGTAATTTTTAAGAGAACTACCGTGTTTTGGCTGTGGATTCTCTTTCTATCAGTTGTCCATGCAGCTGAAACAACTCTCCCTCTTCTTCTTTGTTAATCATTTTGACCAGCTTATCAATGGCAACATCACTGATTTTTTCATAGCCGGTTTTGACGGTGGTAAGTGTGGGGCGGTACCAGCTCGCCTGCTCAATATCATCCACGCCCACAACCATCACATCCTCCGGAATTCTGCAGCCTGCCTCCAGCAGCGCGTCCATACAGCCGATGGCACTTAAGTCGTTGGCTGCAAAGAAAGCCTCCGGCAGTGGCTGCCCTTCCTCCAGGAATTGTTTGGTGTTTTTGCAGGCTGTCTCTCTCTGGAATTTGCCTTCAAAGACATTTTCCGGTTCAATCTCAATGCCGTGTCTGGCGAAACAGTCCCGAAAACCGTTCCATCTGCCTTTGGCATCATAATGGGAAAGAATACCCTGAACATGTCCCGGTCTGGTGACACCTTTGCTGATCAGGTATTCCGCCGCGATTTCACCGTCCCGGTAGGAGTCAAAGAGAACGCTGGATGCCCGTTCCTCCACCACATCCCGATCCAGGAAAATAGTGGGAACCTTCATCCGGAGAATCTGTTCCACATCGTTGTCATCCACATCCTCCGAGAAAATGACGCACCCATCCACCACTCTGCCGAGTATGTTGTTGATGGCGGATTTGCCTCCGTAGGTCATAAAAATGTTCATCTCATAGCCATGGCGTTTGCATGCCCAGAACATTTTATCTGCCAGGGTTGCAAAGTAGGGTCCCTGAATGGATGTGACGAAAAATCCAATGGTGTTGGTGGATTTGGATTTGAGATTTCTTCCGTTGAGATTGGGGATATACCGGAGTCTGCTGGCAACCTCAAGAATGTGCTCCTTCGTCTCCGGTTTCAGTACATCCACGCCGTTTAACGCATTGGATACGGTTGAAATTGAAACGCCTGCCTCTCTGGCGATATCTTTGATTGTGACTTTTTCCATTGTGTGTTCTCCAGCTTATGTCTAGGGTATTTTATGTCTAGGGCTATTATCTCATTATCTTGGGGTTGCATCAAGATTTAATTTTCCGGAGAATAAAAACGTTTAGCTGATGCCTGGTGCGTGGGTGTTGGTTTGGATTTATGAAACACTCTCCGCTGTCATGAAAATGAACGGCACTTTGCCATTTATTGTCTATACAGAAAAAGAGTATGTTCCTTTTGGCACATACTCTTTCATTCTGTAACTTGTTCGTTTCCAATGTTACATGCGTTTATTTAAAGCACTGTAGGCTACACAGTAGGTCAGGAAAAAGACTGCAATTAACAACATCATGAACTTGCTGATAACAGGGTAGAAAAATCCGCCGATAAGAAACATGACATAGATGGCTGCTACCAGGGTGATGGTGGCAGTTTTGATGGAGCGGGATGCAATTTCCACGTTGCGCTCGTCGGTTACTTTCAGTCTTGCCTCTTTCAGCCTGGTTTCGTCTCCAAGCAGACGGCGATTGCGCACCAGCATCCCGACTCCCGCTGCCACCAGTCCCACGCCCATACCGGAATAAACGCCCAGCATGAAATCGTCCAGTTTTATTTCTGAAAAAAATTCTGCGAAAAATGCGACAACTGAGGTAATCACTCCAATCACAATAATTACCAACATACATTTATTCTGATTTTCCAGCTTTTTGCGGTATTCCGCATTGTTCTGTTCCTTCGTTATTTGAAATAAGCAAAATCCTTTCATATATTCTCATCCTCCTCATCAAAAATAAATAAGTCCTCAATCGTTACGTTAAAAAACTGGGCAAGTTTGTGGGCAAGTACTAGGGATGCCTTATACTTGCCGCTTTCCAGAGAGATAATGGTCTGCCGGGTCACATCCACGGCATCTGCCAGCTCACTCTGGGTCACGCCCCGCTCCTTGCGGAAATCCTGTATCTTTGTTTTCATTCGTTCTCCTTTTTGCCTTGTTCTTTCTTTCGCGCCTGTGCAATCGCAACTACTGCTACCAGCCAAGCCACCACAGCCGGAGTCATGGCTGTGACATTGTCTGTCACCAGACCAAATATTACAAATAAAATTCCAACGACTAATAATACGATACTGATTGCTTTTGTTTTCATGCTTTTCCTCATTTCTGCGCACGCTTTTTGCCTATAACGAGTTGTGCCAGGTGCGCACAGGCACAAATCTCGCGATTAAAAATTAATTTTTTGTTGTTTGTCTTATTTGTTAAGCACGCTTTACATTTTTAAGTATAGTGTACTTTACATTTTATGTCAAGTGTATTTTACATTTTTATTTTGCGGTGTTTTGAGTGGACGAGTGCATATAAGGAGAGCGTTCTTCGTGCTGTTATAGGTTGTTCTGGCAGACACTCGATGCCCCTCTACCTATAAGGCTTTACTCCTGGCTATTCTTATAGGTAAGTTTTCCTGCTTTTCCATGTATTTTAGCGCTTATGCGACCCATAAGACAGTCTTCTTCTCACGCCTTATAGGTTGCATTGACTCTTTTAAGCCCTAAATCAACCCATAAGACAATGATTTTTCATAGCTTATAGGTTAGAAGGTTATAATTATGTAAACCACGATGAAATCAGCGAAATTTCAAAAGTAGAACTATATGCAGCACCACAAGTTATATGGTAAAATATCTGCAAGGAAGGTGGGACAAGTGAAAGCAGAAGAAGTAATTGAGGAAGTGACTGTGCTTTGCAGGAAATTTCATGCAAAAGAAGTGATTTTATATGGTTCGAGGGCAAAGGGGACTGCCAGAGAGCGCAGTGATATCGACATTGCGGTAACCGGTGTGGAGGATTTCGACGCACTGGCGGAGGCGGTGGATGATTTACCCACATTGTACAGCGTGGATTTATTAAATCTGGATACTTGTAGAAATCAGTTGTTATTGGAGGATATTAAGCAGTATGGACGAGAAATTTAGAAGACGTTTTCAGTCTTTTTGTAATTCCCTTGACGCACTGGCGGAGGCAAGGCAGCGGGATTTATCGGATTCCTTTGTTCTCAGCGGAACCAGTGCCAAATTCAGCATTACTTTTGATTTGGCATGGAAGGTGATGAAAGATATCTTAGTTCAGTATTATGCCATTACCGGTTTTGTGACCGGTTCACCCAGAGAAGTTCTCCGTGAGTCCTTCAAAGCGAATCTGATTTCTGATGACACCTGGATGGAAATGTTAAAAGTCAGAAATGAACTGGCGCATGACTATGATGGTGATATTGTAAAATCCTATTGCAACACCATTGTAAAGAAATACATCGATTTGTTTTATGATTTTGAAAAAAATGTGCAGGAGCTTTTATAAAACATCTTTTCTTCTCGCGATTTCGTGATAAAATAAGCATTAAAAAACAAAGCTTCAACAAGAAAAGGCAAAACACATGATAGAAAAAATGTTTTATAAACAACGGGAGGAGTTTGAGGTTTCGGCTGCGAAACGGGATCAGGAGCTGGAATTCCCGGAGGCTGTGATTGAGACAAAGGATATCCGGTGCAGTGAGGATGACTGCGATGCCCATCGCCTGGATATGTTCCGTCCTGCAGGACGGGAGCAGGAGGTGCTGCCTGTGATTGTGAATATCCACGGCGGCGGACTGCTTTTAGGCAATAAGGAATTCAACCGCTTTTACTGTGCAAAGCTGAGTAAACTTGGATTTCTGGTGTACAGCCTGGAGTACCGGCTGGTGCCGGACTGCACCTTCTTTGACCAGCTTTCCGACATTTCTCTGGCGATGGATTTTGTCAAAGAACGGATTGCTGACGATAAAGGGGATATTTCCCATGTTTATGCCTGTGCAGACAGTGGCGGCGGATGTCTTTTGACCTATTTCGCTGCCATGCAGAAAAATCCGGAGCTGGCGGCAGCTGCCCATGTGACTCCATCAGATTTACCTCTGCGGGCGCTGGGGCTGATTAGTGGCATGTTCTACACCAACCGTTTTGACAAAATCGGACTGTTCCTGCCCAAGTATCTTTACGGAAAGCATTATAAAAAAGAGGCGTTTGCACCTTATGTAAACCCGGAGCATCCCGGCGTTGCAGGCTCCCTGCCGCCCTGCTATCTGGTGACCAGCAAGAATGATCATTTACAACGCTATACTCTGAATTTTGCCAAGGCGCTGGCAAAATACCATACACCATACAGGTTGCAGAATTTCCCGAAAAATCCGCAGTTGCCCCATGCATTCAGCGTCTTTTTCCCTTTTCTGGAGGAAAGTGACCAGTCCATGGCAGCCATGGTGGAGTTTTTCAGGAAATATTAAAGAAAGCTGCATAAAGCCGCCTGGCGGCTATCGTCTAACGTAAAAACCGGGGGATGTGAAGAAAATCTTCACATCCCCCGGCTCACATTTCGTTATTACTGTGCATCTCTTAAAGTGCGGTACAGTTCTGCTCTGGTTAAATACTGATAAGGATATACATAAAATACATTTAAAATATTAAAGGTAATTGAACCAAGAATCAACCAGCCCAGGAAGGAAAGGTCCAGAACGAAAGCGTCCCATTTATTTCCCGTCATCATTGCCTTACTCTTTGCAAAAGCCTCCTCCCTGCTCATGTCCGGGTTCTCAGCCAGCAAATACGGAATCATCATGTATTCGTAGTCTTTGACGATACCGGGAATGATGAACAGCAGACTCCACAAGGCAGTAAACAGTGTTTTCATAAACATGATGCCGCCGATGTGGGCATAGCCATTTCTGAAGGAAAAGCCTACTTCATCAATCTGGGGATTATCCTGCTCCTGGGATTTAATAAAGAACCGCTCACAGCCTACTTCAATGGGGTTCCACACCAGAATGGTCAGTACCAGGTTGATAATAACGCTGGTAAGGATGATAATGGAAATTGCGCCCATCATAATCCCCAGCACTTCCGGGTCAAGAATCGCTGCTGGCTTACGCCTTCCACTCCTGTACCTGTTCACGAATCCAGTCGCATAAAGGCTGTACTCCTTTTCCCGTTTTAGCACAAATAGGAAAAATCTTCAAGTCCGGATTCCGCTTTCGACAATTTGCGCTTTTGTATATTGAAAACTCTTCCCTGCATAGCTCCTTTTTTCTTTGGACATACTAGAAATGAAAAATTTTTAAGGAGGAATTTCAACATGGCAAACATTTCTGAACTGGAACTGCAGAACCTGCGTCATTTAATTGGCGGCTACGACATCACCCGTTGCAAAATGGAGGACTATGCAAGCGCCACCTCAGACACGAAGTTAAAACAGTTCTTTGAAAACGGCGCAAAGGATGCAAAGAAGAATAAAGAACAGTTGATGGGATTTTTAAAATAAAATAGGAAAGGTTGGGTTTGAATATGCAGGAAAAGACAATGGTGGTAGACACTCTGACCGGAATCAATGGGGAGCTGACCCGTTTCGGCGAGATGATTCCCCAGACGGAGAACAAAGAATTAAAGGCAGTGATGAAACAGCTGCGGGACTGTGCGGAGAAATCCCAGGAGCAGCTCTATGAGATGGCGCGGGAAAAATCCTACTATGTACCCGCCAGCAAGGCAACGGATGCAGAGATTGAGCATGTAAAAAATCTGTTTATGAGTTCTACCCTTTGAAGTATGACGAAGGCGCTGTTTAGGAAGGGATAGAAACATGTGCCGCCAGGCACACTTTAATAAAGCCCCAGGTAATAAAATTATCCGGGGCTTTCCTATGCCTGTGAATTATACCAGCATTTCCTCATAAGTTACCAAGGTAACATTTCCCATCTCCTCTGCCCTATCCGTGCATCCCCCGGTAAAACCTGTTTTGGCAAAGAGATAAAAATATTTCTTATTATAGTGAAGTAACTCGCTCCGTCTGACCAGAGTTTCCAGGACATTTAAGTCAACCTTTTCATTTGTCCACTTGCACTCACCAAAAAGAGCGAAATCTTTATCCGCTCCCATAATGTCAATTTCTTCCTGGGTACGGGTTTTCGGGTTTGTCCCCCACCAGCGTCCCAGGTCGTTGAAATTTACGGCGCATTTTCCCTCCAACAAAAGTTCCCAGAGATACTGCCGGCAAATTTTCTCAAACACACCTCCCATATAGTGAGGCAGTTCCGGCGCGATTCGCTGATAGGCAAGGTCTGCTGCCCCACGGGTGATGATGGATGTATTTTCCGGCACAAACCGATACCAGAAACGAAACATATTGTCAGCAATGGAATAAATGCTTTTACGGCTCGCCTTTTCCCCATAGGGAGATTCTTTTTTGATAATTCCCAGTGTTATCAAATTCTTAATATAGTTGGTACAGACACTGGTATCCTCTCCGATATTGGTGGATATTTCATTCATTTTGGAACAGCCTGCGGCAATGGCAGTGATAACCGCATTATAGATGGCAGGCTCCCTCACTTCCTGTTTCAGCAGATTGTTGGGTTCTTCAAAAATTGAAGATGTCGGATTGAGGTGGGTATTCTTGATATTTTCCTCAATGGATAAGCGTTCATCAAGCTGCATCAGATACTGAGGAGTTCCCCCGATAAATCCATAAGCCAGCGCTTTGTCAATGTTTGAGAATTTTGTCAGATACCGGCAAGCCTCAAAAAAGTCAAAGGGCTGGATTTTCAACTGAGCGGTTCGTCTGCCGTAAAGCGGTGCCTTGTAAGCCAGTACATTATCCTCCATATAGGACATGGAGGAGCCACAGAGAATAAGAAGCAGTTTGGAGGTGTCTTTATTTTTATCAATTAAAAACTGAAGGGTGGATGCCAGACTCTTGGATGCCCGCGCCACATAAGGGTACTCGTCAATGACCAGCACCAGTCTTTTAGTTTTGGAAAGTTCAAAAACATACTCCATTGCGGTCTGGAAAGAGGCAAAAGATGTATCCACCGGAATTCCTGTACTGTATTCCATAATACTTTTTGAAAAGTTTTCCAGATTCTGTTTGGCATTGGTTTCCACTCCGGTAAAGAAAATGGTTTCCTTATCTTTGATAAATTCACGGATCAGTGCCGTTTTTCCCACACGGCGGCGCCCGTAAATCACTGCAAATTCAAACTTGTCTGACTGATATAATTTATTTAAAGTATTCAGTTCCTGCTCTCTGCCGATAAACATAAGCATCCCTCCAAAGCATTTAGTAAGGTGTCATTTAGTAATTTGCAATTTAGTAAAGTACGATTTACTAAATTATACTTCACTAAATATTTATTATCAACAGTTTTCTGGAAGTTAAACTTTGTTATTTCACCGGAAAAATTTTTGAATAAGCAAAGCCCCAGGTGGTGGAAGCACCTGGGGCTTTGCCGCGTCTGTCAGGACAGACACTGATATACTAAAACTAAGGGATTAGAGGAACGCTATTCCACATCCTGCAGGGCTGCATAATCTTCTTCGCCCGTGCGGACTTTTACAACTTTCATGACATTGTATACAAAGATCTTGCCATCACCGATATGGCCGGTATAGAGGGCTTTCTTTGCTGCCTCGATAACCTTGTCTACCGGAATCTTGCTGACAATGACTTCTACTTTTACCTTGGGAAGCAGGGTGGCATCCATCTCAACTCCACGGTAGTACTCTACTCACCGGCTGCTTTCTGCGCTTCTGTTGCATTTTCATATGAGCCTTCACCTAAATCGGTGTTCTCATTGATATCGTATAGGTAAAACAGGTGCGCATCCCTGTAAAGTTTTCGTTTCACAGGACAATACTTTCCAGGAAACGAAAAAGGCACTGAGGGGATTTCCTTCAGCGCCTTTGCTTTATGTTCCAGAGTTTAGCACCAGGATTTTTATCTGTCAATTGAGGTTTTATAATTTTTTTAGATTTGGGAAATTTTGAAGAATTTGGGCATAAGCCATAAAAAATTTTGTTACATTTTTTGGAACGTTTTATTCCAGCGGAGCCTTATTGGTAACCAGCAGAAATCTCCGATGAACTTTCCCATCCACCATCACATCTTCCCGATAATGGAAGCCAAGATGCTCCAGCAGACCCACCGATGCCTCATTTCCTGGACGCACCAGCGCCTGGAACGCCGGGACTTGGTATTCTTCCATCATAAAGTACAGAATCGCCTCACACACCTCCAGGGCGTAACCATGATGCCGGAAATTTTTATCAATACAAAAACCAAGCTCCGGTTCCTCGCAGCCCTCACGCATGCTGATTCCTGCCCTGCCAATAACCAGACCTCTCTCCTTTTCCACCACGCTCCAGACACCAAAGCCATAGAAAGCGTAGATTTTGTCCTGATATTCCCGGAGATACTCTGCTTCCTCCGCTTTTTCCCGGTACAGGGCATCCATATATGCCGTCATGTCAGGATCTTCATACATTTCATAAATTCTGTCCAGATCCTCCCGGGTGGTTTCCCGAAGAATGCAATGCGCAGTTTCAATCACCGTCCAGGGTAACCGATGTACCCGGCGGTAAATACGGTCAAAAAATTCCCCGTCCAGGTCCTCCACGCTCTCCACCACATAATTACATCCGGTAAGCTGTCCGCTGCTTTCCACGCCAATGATGGGATAGATTGCCGTCTCATGGTTTCCCAGGGTATCCCAGATTTCCCGCAGCCGGTCAATACATGTCTGGCTGTCCGTCACCAGCAGGGCATTTTCCAGGGTATTTTCTTCCTTTGGCATTTCCCCGGACAAGGGAATCATTTGCAGATTTTCTATGGTATTAAGGTACGCCCCCTCCTCCGGTGGCAATCGGTAAAAAATTTTGCGAAGCATAAATGGATTCCTTTTTTGACAGACCTGTAGAAATCATATAAAATACAGGTATTCTATTTACTATATTATAGGAAGAAAGGATGAAAAACAATGGCACAGAATCCGATTGTTACTTTTACTATGGAAAATGGAGATATGATTCAGGCAGAGCTTTATCCGGAAACAGCTCCCATCTCCGTAAATAACTTCATCAGCCTGATTCAGAAAAACTTTTATGATGGTCTGATTTTCCACAGAGTCATCAAGGGTTTTATGATTCAGGGTGGTGATCCGGAAGGAACCGGCATGGGTGGCCCGGGCTACAGCATCAAGGGAGAGTTTGCTTACAATGGCGTAAAAAATGACTTAAAGCACACTGCAGGCGTACTTTCCATGGCACGCAGCATGATGCCTGACTCTGCAGGAAGCCAGTTCTTTATCATGCACAAGGACGCTCCCCATCTGGACGGACAGTATGCCGCTTTCGGCAAAGTCATTGAGGGTATGGAAAATGTCAATAAGATTGCAGAGACTGCTACTGACTATTCCGACAGACCTCTCCAGGATCAGAAAATCAAAACGGTTACCGTGGAAACCTTCGGCGTGGATTATCCCGAACCCGAGAAATGCTAAGGAATTTCCCTAAAAAACGAGAGTCATTGCTTTTGGGCAGTGGCTCTCGTTCATTTTTTGTTTACATTTTATTTAAAGAATCTTTACGGGATGCACATGATTTCGTCATTTCTGAAATCTATACTAGTATTATCAAATGAAGCAAGACATTAACGAAGTTGCTTTTTAAATACTTTTTCATAATAATGCCAGGTAAAGTCAGTTTACCTGGCATCCTCCCTTTTCCGGGGTTGTTTTCCATTTTGTTATTTGACGGACGCCCGCTGTGTCGGTATTCGTTTGCATTCATGACCCACATCCTCTATTTTTTAATTACCGGAAATTGAAAAAAAGTCCGGGCAAGGTACTCGATTTGCAATGAATGACTGTAGGAAAACGCCGGCATTTAGGCGCGGTGTTGTCGCGCCTTATGTGCCGCTGCGATTTTCCTCCAAACGAAAGTGTGTCATGAATGCAAACGAGTTCCTCACACGGACTCTACAATTTACGCTCTGATAAAACTTAAGCTTTTCCAACAGAACCGAACAGTTCCATCTTCTCTTTTACTTTATCTTTGATAGCCTGATAACCGGGAGCAAGAAGTTTACGAGGATCGAAGCCCTTGCCTTCCAGATCTTTACCAGCCTCAATGTATTTACGGGTAGCATCAGCGAATACTAACTGACACTCGGTATTTACGTTGATCTTAGCAACACCTAAGGAAATTGCCTTGGTAATCATATCATCAGGAATACCTGTACCACCGTGAAGAACCAGAGGAAGATCTCCGGTCTGCTCTTTTACAGCAGCCAGAACATCGAACTGCAAACCCTTCCAGTCTGCAGGATATTTGCCGTGAATGTTACCGATACCTGCTGCCAGGAAATCTACGCCAAGATCAGCGATCTTTTTGCACTCTGCGGGATCTGCGCACTCACCCATACCGATTACGCCGTCTTCCTCGCCGCCGATGGAACCAACCTCAGCCTCGATGGAGATGCCTTTCTCGTGAGCAGCTTTTACTAACTCTGTGGTTTTCTCAACATTCTCCTCAATGGAATAATGAGAACCATCAAACATGATGGAAGGAAAACCAGCTTCGATGCATTTGAAGCAGTGATCATAGCTGCCGTGGTCAAGATGTACTGCTACGGGAACCGTGATATTCTGGTCTTTGATCAGACCATTTACCATACCCATAACTACATCATATCCACCCATGTATTTACCAGCACCCTCGGATACACCAAGGATTACAGGGGAATTTAACTCCTGAGCGGTGGACAGGATAGCCTTTGTCCATTCCAGATTGTTGATGTTGAACTGTCCTACTGCGTAGTGACCAGCAACTGCTTTTTTGAGCATTTCTGTTGCAGAAACTAATGCCATAGTAATTACCTCCATTTGTATTTATTCTGGGTTGTCCACAGAATTGTTGCACAACCCGAAGTTTTTCATACTGATTATAGCTTACGGAACGCAAATTTGCAATGCCAGATGCTTATTTTCAATCTCCACACGGGTATGACTTCCGCCGTATTCTCCGTCCAGTGTCCAGGAGACTTCCTCCTCCGCCTCCACCACCAGAGAATCCGTCTTAAAGCAATACATATAGCCGGAATCCACCTTGGGATTTAAAAGGGCTGCAATAATGCGGTTCAGATCCATAGGATTCTCCGGTTTGCGGATCAGTGTCACCTCAAACAATCCGTCATCCAGCGCCACATTCTGACCCGTGATTCCTTTAAAACCACCTACAGAGATGGAGTTGGTGACCATGCCGAAAATAAAATTGCCCTCCACGGTCATCCCGCCATGGGTAACCTTGATCGGATAATCTTTAATGGCGGAGAGACGCTTCATCCCCTCCGCAATATATGCCATATGTCCCAGGGCATTTTTCATATCCTGCCTGGTCTCATAGGAAACATCCGTAAACAGACCGAAGGCTGCAATATACACAAAGGTATCCTGATTAAAGGCTCCAATGTCACAAGGGAAGAGCCTGCCGTTCACCACAGCATCTGCTGCTGCCTTCATGTTTTTAGGAATATGCAGGGAAGCGGCAAAATCGTTGGTGCTTCCCGCCGGCACATATCCGATGGGAATCCGCTCCTCGCACTGCATCATTCCGGTGGCAACCTCATCCAGTGTACCGTCTCCACCGCTGCACACCAGCAGATCGTAACCGGTTCTGCGCTCCCTCACGGCCCGGACTGCATCCCCCGGTCCCTGGGTGGGATAGACCGTCACCTCGTAGCCCGCCTTTACAAAGGTATCGATGATATCCAGCAGATTGCTGCGAATCTGTTCCTTTCCGGCTCTGGGATTATAGATGAACAATAATTTCTTCATAAAAATAATCCTCCGTAACAAGGTTTTCATTTCTATGGAAATAGAATCCTGTTTGCAGGATTCTCTGCCTACGGCGGGTCGTTTTAACGACATATTCCCTTCCGCCGCAGTGCAATCCATGCGGAGCATATTTATTTCATAGGAAAGTATTTCCTATGAAATAAATACACAAAAGCGAGAATCTGTTAAGACACTCGCTTTCCGTCATTAGTTATCCTTGTTGCTTAAAAATTTTTCGATTCCGTCAATGGCTGCTGCTTCGTCTTCTCCATCAGCACTTACCGTAACAGTCTCTCCGGAATCCATTCCCAGGCTCATCATTCCCATGATGCTTTTGGCATTGACTCTCTTGCCCTCAGCTTCAATGTAAATGGTACTGTCATACTGACTTGCCACCTGCACCAGCATAGCCACCGGTCTGGCTTCCAGGCCACCGGCCAACTGAATCTGCATTTCTTTCTTCATCATAATATTTTCCTCCTCAACATGTCCTGATGTTATCTGCAATCTCACTTAATTTTCGAAGTCGATGATTTACCCCACTCTTTCCTACCGGATAAGCCAGGTATTGTCCAAGCTCACCAAGTGCCGCATCCGGATGTTCCAGCCGCACCAGCGCCATGTCCCGCAAATTATCAGGAAGTGTTTCCAAACCTTGTGTATCCCGGATCAATATGATATCCTCTACCTGCCTGGATGCCGCAGTTACCGTCTTCGTAATGTTGGCTGCTTCACAGTTGACCCTGCGGTTCACACTGTTTCTCATATCTTTATAGATCCGTTGGTTTTCAAAATTCATAAGTGACACATAGGCTTCCATGACATTGAGAAGGTCTGAGATATGAGAGCCTTCTTTTATGTAAACCACTTGATATTTCTTGCGTGCTATTACTTTTGCCTCAATGTCAAAATTACGAAGTTCATTCTGAATCTGTTCTGCCTGTGACAGGTCATCACAGACAAACTCCAGATGATAACTCTTTTCCGGATCGCTCATAGAGCCGACACACAAAAAAGCGCCACGGATAAACGCCCGCTTACAGCAGGAATTTTTTAACACCAGCTGGCTGACCGGTGTGGAAAACCGTTTCAGCCCTTCCTCGTCCAGATATTTTGTCCCCCGCAAAAGCTTTTCCAACACAGCCTCCTCCAGGGGAATATCCACCAAAGCATGGGATTTCGGCACGATATCCGTATTTATATTAAATGCTTTTCTCAATAATGTAAAGCACTTTCTTATGACGCAGTCATTTTCCGTCTGCAGTGCCAGCACCGGTTTTCCTTCTTCATTCCGGTGCCAGATACCGCAAAAATGCAAAATTGCAGAGAGTTCCGCCAGCTGACAATGCCGGGATGCACTCACATGCCTGACCAGTTCGTCTTTCATATCACTTGAAAAGGACATTTTTAAATCCCCTGTTTGATATCCCTGTGGGACAGTTTCAAGCCGTAATTCCCCTTGCCTTTCATTCTCTTATACAGTTCGTTGGCAAGTGTTACGCTGCGGTGTTTTCCACCGGTACAGCCGATGCCGATCACCAGCTGATACTTTCCTTCTTTCACATAATTGGGTATCAGAAATTCCAGCAGATCCTCCAGCTTGTCCAGAAAAACCGCGGACTCTTCATACTGCATGACATAGTCCTGCACTTCCTTGTCCTTTCCGGTCTTGTGCTTGAGTTCGTCAATATAGAAGGGGTTCGGCAGGAAACGCACATCAAATACCAGATCTGCGTCTGCCGGAATCCCGTTTTTAAAGCCGAAGGATACAATATTGATCATCAGGCTGTTGTACTCTTTATTCTGGACGAAAATGCGATCCAGTTCCTCTTTGAGTTCCCGGGTGAGCAGACTGGAGCTGTCAATGACATAGTCCGCCTTTCCCTTGATTTCCTTTAAAATTTCCCGTTCTCTGGCAATACCGTCTTCCACCCGGTCTGCGGGAGCCAGGGGATGGACACGTCTGGTTTCTTTATATCTCTTTAAAAGTACCTGATCGCTGGCATCCATGAACAGGATCTCAAATTTACAGCCGTCCTTTCGGAGATTTTCCAGAATACGCTCCACTTCCTCAAAGGACTGATTTGCCCTGGCATCCAGTCCCAGGGCAACCTTGCTGATCTCGTTATTGGGTGCGGAAACCAGTCCCACAAATTTCTCGATAAAGGATACCGGAAGATTATCTACGCAGTAAAATCCCACATCCTCCAGCATTTTCATGGCAGTTCTTTTTCCTCCGCCACTCATACCCGTGACAATGACAAGTCTCATCTTTTGACCCCTTACTGTTCACTCGTACCTCGTTCCAGTAATGATTCGCAGACTCATTTTAAGTTTTGCTCCGCAAAAGGAGTCTGCTCACACCTGAATCATGTACTTACGCAGCAAAACAGCAAGTGTTTTACTGCTGAGTGGACCTCAAATTAAATTATTAAAATCTGCCTACCCGGATAACTTCCGGTTCCAGCTTCACATCAAACTTTTCTTTCACCTGCTGCTGCACGGTTTCAATCAAACGGTTGATGTCTGAAGAGGCAGCATTTCCTCTGTTGATAATAAAGCCGCAGTGTTTCTCCGAAACCTGGGCATCTCCTACGCTGTATCCCCGCAGTCCCGCATCCATAATCAGTTTGCCGGCAAAATACCCTGCCGGGCGTTTAAAGGTGCTCCCTGCACTGGGATACTCCAAGGGTTGTTTTTCCCGTCTGCGTGCTGCCAGTTCCTCCATGTATGCCGCAATTTTCTCCGGATCACCGGGTTTGCAATGAAAGCAGGCTTCCAGCACGATATACGGACGGTTTTTGATCGCGCTGTCCCGGTATCCGAATTCCATGGAATCGTGATCCAGTTCCAGCAGATTTCCCTCCATGTCCATCACCGTGACCGTTTCCACTACCTGGCTCATCTCGCCATCATAGGCTCCCGCATTCATCACCACACCACCACCGATACTGCCCGGAATGCCGCTGGCAAATTCCAGACCGGTAAGTCCGTGTTCACAGGCTGCCCGTGCTGCCCGTGCCATGGATGCCCCTGCTCCGGCATGGATACGCTCCCCGCATACCCTGATCTGTGCCAGCTCACCCGCCAGGCGGAGCATAATTCCCCGGTATCCTTCATCGCTCACCAGAAGGTTGGAACCGTGTCCCAATACAAAGAAATCATGTTCTGTTTCACGGAAATAGGGGATCAGCTTTCGCAGCTGTTCCCCATTTTGTACTGTCAAAAAGCAATCTGCCACCCCTCCGGTACGGAAGGTGGTATGCTGATTCATCGGTTCCTGTAGCTTGATATTTTCGGCAGGTATCAGTCTTTTCAGGTTCTCTAGGAAAATATTGCTAATCATGTTCACCAACTCATTTTATTTAGTCTAACATCATACGGGCTGCACCGTAAATTCCTGCATCATTGCCCAGGGTAGCAAGGGCAAACTTCACGCCACGGCATGCATGGAATACACTCTTTTCATAGGCAGGGCATATGTAGTCGAATAAAACTTCTCCGGCTTTGCATACGCCACCGCCGATAACGAAAATTTCAGGGTCAATCACACCGGCGATGGATGCCAGTGCTTTGCCTAAGTACTCACCAAATACTTTTGCCACCTCGATAGCAAGAGTATCCCCTGCTTTCACCGCATCAAATACGGTTTTGGCAGAAATTTCTCCTTCACGCAGGGTGCTGGGCATATCGTCCTGTGCCAGTCTGCGCTCGGTCAGGCGCACAATACCGGTTGCGGAGGCGTACATCTCCAGGCAGCCGTGGTTTCCACAGCCGCAAGTCTCCGGCTCATCGTCCTGTACATGAATATGTCCGATCTCGCCTGCAGATCCGTTGGCTCCCGTGAGAATTTTACCGTTTAAGATGATGCCGCCGCCGACACCGGTTCCCAGGGTAACTGCCACCAGATTCTTATAACCCTGGCCGCCACCTTTCCACATTTCGCCCAGTGCTGCTACGTTAGCATCGTTTCCGGCTTTTACCGGAAGGTCAATCAGTCCGGAAAGCGTTTGGGAAACGTTTACAACATCCCAGCCCAGATTTACGGCCTTTAATACCACGCCCTCATCGTTGACGGGACCCGGGGTTCCGATTCCCACGCCTTTGACTTCCTCTTTCTGAATGCCTTTTTCTGTCATTTTAGCTTTGATGCTGTCTGCCACATCCTCCAGGATATGGCTTCCCTTGTCCTCTCTGCGGGTGGGAATCTCCCATTTGTCCAACAAATTACCTTCTATGTCAAACAGTCCTGATTTCACTGTGGTTCCACCCACATCCACACCAAATAAGTATTTTTTGCCCATTATTCCTCTTCCTCCTCACGTCTTTTTGCCAGATTTGCCTGCACCCGTTTGTATAATTCCTGTGCTGCATTGTAGCCCATCTTTTTCTGTCTGTGGTTGACCGCTGCGGATTCGCAGATGATTGCCAGATTTCGTCCGGGACGGATGGGAATACTGTGGCATACTACCTTATTGCCGAGATACTCAATATATTCCTCTTCCAGACCTAAACGATCATATTCTTTATCTTTATCCCAGTCCTCCAGCTTGATGACCAGATCAATATTCTGGGTTTCACGCACGCTGGATGCACCAAACAGAGCTTTCACGTCAATAATACCGATACCACGCAGTTCGATAAAGTGCTTGGTGATATCCGGAGCTGTACCGATCAGCGTCTCATCACTGACCTTGCGGATTTCCACCACATCATCGGTAACCAGACGGTGGCCACGCTTGATTAACTCCAGTGCTGCCTCGGATTTACCGATGCCGCTCTCGCCGGTGATTAAGACACCTTCGCCGTAGACATCCACCAGGACGCCGTGTACGGAGATAAAGGGTGCCAGCTTTACATTGAGCCAGCGGATTGCCTCTGCCATAAACGCAGAGGTGGATTTTTTGCTTAAAAATACGGGAATCTGATACTCGTTGGCTTTTGCCAGGAAGATTTCATCCGGCATCATGTCACGACAGAAGACCACACAGGGTACCTTGTAGCTGAAAAGCTGGGCGTAAATCTCCTCCTTCTGCTCGTCAGACATGTTGTTCTGCATGTAGGTATACTCCACAAATCCAATAACCTGGATGCGGGTTTCCTCAAAATGCTCAAAATATCCCGTCAGCTGTAACGCGGGACGGTTGATATCCGGCTGGGAGATTTTAATCTTAGAGACGCTGACCTCCGGAGTCAGATTTTCCAATTTCATTTTTTCCACAAAAGCTGTGAGTTTTACAGTCGCCATAGTATTCTCCTTGCATAATCGTTTTTATGCGAATTCTATTTATATTCTAGCATAACCATTTTTCAACTGCAATCGTAAGTGACCCTATTCTTTCAATCATTCTTTCAATTCCGTAACCGTACACAAGGAGCCGGTCTGCTCGTAGGCAAATTTCACCCGGTCACCCACCTGGAAACGGATTGTATCGATGAGAGCGGTATTGCTTAAATCCACATCATAGATATGGTCGTCTCCCTGCAGGCACAGATAATAGTGGGTATTTCCTTCCAGCACCACAGGCTGCAACACTTCAATGATACCTGCCGCTTCCTGCAGTTCTCCCGGCGCGATGGTAGAAATGCCCTTGGAAACCAGCATTTCCCGGTACATTTTCTCACAGTCCCGGATTGTATCGCCGGTAGCCACATACTGGTATTGCTGGACATTTACCATGGCATACATCTTCACCAGACCTGCCGCATCCTTCAGTGCCATAAAGTAGGTCGCCTCCCCGTCAATGTTCAACAGCAGGGGAAAGGTGGAGCGGTAGCCCAGGTTCTGCACTTTACCCTCTGCAGAGGACATGGCGGAATCCTCGATGGCTCCTTCCATCTGGTAGTAACGGGTTTCCATGGTACGCTGGTTCATCAGTACAAAGCCTACGTTGGACTGATCGGCATTGACGGAGGTGACACCGGTGTAAACCCACACATCATCGTCCAGGGCAATATAATTGTAACCGTTGGTGGACTGGAGGCAGTCTCTCTGGGAGAGCACGCTGTTCCAGAAGCCATGCTGTAGGGTACCATGATAATCATACAGCTCCATGAGCAGTTCTGCGGAGTACACCTTGTCTATCCACTGGGGCACATCCTCCACGGCGTAGTCAATGCACGCGCCGGTCACTGCGTTGCAAAGCACCACTCTGCCCACGGTCTGTCCCCCAAAGAGCCCGATATTAAATTTTTTCACCGGGCATACCCAGTAGGGAACACCGTCCTCATCAATCTCGAAGAAAATCTGGCTGTCAAAGATATAGGTCGGATAGTGAAACCGGAGATGACGGTAAATGTTCCGGTTAAAATATTCCGCCTTGGAATAGTGGATGCCCTGCTCCAGTTTCACACATTCCGTCTCCTGGGTAGACATGTCGATGCGCATATAGGCAGGAATACCGTTCTTCTGGTTCGTCAGCCACTTGATGGGGCTGGCGTAGCCCAGGGGACTGACTCTGGTAGGCCTGCCCCGGAAGTTAATCTGGCTGTACTCGTCCATCACCACAAACTGGGAAACCATGTCTGCCATGCTTCCCATTTTCCGGTCTCCTAAAATTGCGGCAGAGGATTTGTCCAACAGAGGGATGGTGTTGTAGTCCACCGGGGCAATGTCCTGGGTAAATACCCTGTCTTCCACCGTCATCAGCTGCTGATATTTCCGGGCATTGATAAAGGGGGAGGATAAAATATCCCCCACGAAAAAGATGACAATGGCTGCCAGAATCAGAATAAGAAGGATTTTTCCTGCCTTGTCTCCTTTCAGGCTGATTTCCACGGGGGTGTAACCCACAATCTTTTTTCCGGCTTTACCTGCGGCCCTGCGGACAATATGAATCACAAAGACTACTGCCAGGGCGAAAATCAGAAACCACCACAAGCCTGCGGAGTGGATGTTGATTGCCGGCAGCGCCACATAATAGTAGATGCCTGCCACAAGCAGTACGGGTATGAGAATCAGAAGTTTTGTTTTACTATTTTTCATGCTTTGCCTTTCTCGGAGGATTGCTCCTGTTTTCTAAAAAAGGTGTAGATTGCCTCCGCCTGGGGATGGTTAATGCCGTCCACCTGAAGCAGTTCCTCCACCTCTGCGTTCTTGATATCTTCAATGGATTTAAAATGGCGCATCAGTGCTTTCCGCCGTACCTCACCGATTCCCGGTATGTCATCCAGCACGGATTTTACCTGGGATTTGGAGCGCAGGGAACGATGGTACTCAATGGCGAAGCGGTGCGCCTCGTCCTGTATCCGGGTGATGAGTTTAAAACCCTCAGAACGGGAATCAATGGGAATTTCTACATTATTATAATAAAGACCTCTGGTGCGGTGGTTATCATCCTTGACCATGCCGCACACGGGAATGTGGATGTGGAGTTCCTCCAGCACCCGGAGAGCAATGTTGACCTGTCCACGCCCGCCATCCATGAGAATCAGATCCGGCAGTCTGGAAAAGCTGCCAAACTCCTTCTCCAGTTCCTTCTCCTCCAGCTCCCTGCTTTCTTCCATGCCGTGTACCAACCGTCTGGTCAGCACCTCATGCATGCAGGCATAATCATCGGGACCGGAAACCGTCTTGATACGGAATTTCCGGTAGTCACTGCGCTTGGGTTTCCCCTTCTCGTAGACGACCATGGAACCTACATTCTGGAAACCGCTGATGTTGGAAATATCGAAGGCCTCCATCCGCACCAGTTTCTCCGGTTCCAGTCCCAGCCATCCGGCGATTTCTTTCACCGCTCCGATGGTTCTGCCCTCTTCCCGCTTGATGCGCTCTTTATCCTGGCTTAACACCAGCCTGGCATTCTGTGCCGCCAGCTCCACCAGTTTTTCCTTGGCACCAATCTTTGGCACCTGGATATAAACCCGGTTTCCTTTTCTGGCAGAGAGCCATTTCTCCAGAATTCCGATATCCTCAATTTCTTCCTGTAACACCAGCGCCTTGGGAATATAAGGTGTTCCGGCATAAAACTGTTTCACAAAATCCAGCAGAATCTGGGCTTTGCTTTGTCCTGACACATGTGTCATATAATAATGTTCCCTGCCGATCAGTTTGCCATCCCGGACAAAAAATACCTGCACCACCGCATCGGTGTCCTCTTTTGCCAGGGCGATAATATCCTTATCTTCTCCGTCACTGTCGGTAATCTTCTGTTTCTGTGCCACGCTTTTCACGCTGTTATAAAGGTCTCGGTAGCGGATGGCATCCTCAAACTCCATATTTTCCGATGCCTGCAGCATTTTTTCCTGCAGATCGTTAAGCAGGGGAGCATAATTTCCGTTGAGAAAGTCCATGGCCTGATTGACCCGCCCCCGGTAATCCTCTTTGGAAATATATCCCTGGCAGGGGGCAAGACACTGCTTGATGTGAAAGTTTAAGCAGGGTCTGTCCAATCCGATGTCCCGTGGCAGTACCCGGTTACAGGTGCGGAGACAGTACAGCCGGTTCAGCAGTTCGATGGTATCCTTCACCGCTGCCGCCGAGGTGTAGGGCCCGAAATATTTGGATTTGTCCTTCTTCATCTGCCGGGAAAAAAGAACTCTTGGATAGTCTTCCCCAAGAGTCACCTTGATATAAGGATAGGTCTTATCATCCTTCAGCATGGTGTTGTATTTGGGGCAATGCTCCTTGATGAGATTGTTCTCCAGCACCAGTGCCTCCAGCTCGGAATCGGTCACAATATATTCAAATCGTGCAATCTGCTCCACCATCTTGTCAATCTGGGGTCCCCGCCCCACAATTTTGCGGAAGTAGGAGCGAACCCGGTTATGGAGATTTACCGCTTTTCCTACATAAATGATGGAATCATTGGCATCGTGCATCATATAGACTCCCGGATTCTTCGGGAGCTTTTTCAGTTCTTCTTCAAAATTAAACATCAGGACTCCTATTCCAGTTCTGTCTGTTCCGGCATTTCCCTTCCTCTTTTCAGCAGGGGAAACAGCGTCTGTACTGCCCATCAAGCAATCGAATTAAATCTGTATTATGCGTCAGCACAATACGCTTTTTGTGGTGCAGCATTTTTACAATCGCATAAACGACTTTGTTCTTGTAGGTAGAATCAAAACTGGGCACAGGATCATCAATCACAACTATTGGACGTTCAGAATTCTTTGCTTTCAGAAATTCAAATGTCAGCGAAAGAAAATTTTGCTCTCCTGTACTCAACGGAAGTTCATCTCTTGTTTTTCCGAGAAATTCTTGGTTCGAAAGAGAAATCCGCAGTCGCCTGTTTTCATCTCGTTCAATGGTAAGCGGCTTACTCATGCTATTGCTGATTATCTCCTGAATATAGAGATAATCTTCATCTGCTATATCAGGTCTTTCAGCAATAATACGCTGGTACTCAGTATGGTGGGCAAGGGGGGTGAAATCCCGTGTAAAGATATCTCCGCTTTCGATTTTCTTAAATACAAGCGACATTATCTTTGTAACCTCCTATATCCAAAATTACATACCGTTATAGTTCTCCCAACGCCATCTGATAAAATCACAATTGGTAAAGTCGGGTAGCACAATTCTCGGTGGAATAGTAGCACCATAGTCCATCCGAGCTCTTGTAGACAGTTCGACTACGCCTGTTTCGGAAATGCGAAGATGTCCAGCATCAAACAGCGTATGAATGTCCGTTCTCATTGCAAATCCATTTGCAACGGTATCTTCGCCGTTGTATTTGAATGGCTTGATATGTGCAGCCTCAAGCACCTCCGGCATGGTGACATTCGTAATAATACACCGCTGACAGGCTGCAAGAACATCGTGACGGAATTTAGCTTGGTTGGGGCGACTGATTCTGGAATTCTGAACTCGTTTGCGCTCTACTTCCGATGCAACTTCGCTTGTACGAATCTGATCCAAGATCATTTGCAGAGAAGCATCGGTGATCGGAGTTGCAAGAATTTCACCAATCTCGGATTCGATAAGAGCATTGATGTGATATTGTTCAGCATCTCTCATCACACCATCAGCCTTCTCTAAGTAGCCATAGTTTTCGAGAAACAGCAGATATTCTCTGGCAATACGAAAATCATTAGCTCCTTCGCAGCAATTAGGCCAGTCAACAATGGTAATCTCGCCAGAGCGATACCAAAGAACAAAATTCACATAGTCCGCAATCTGTGCGTGGCAGCCGGAAAGCGGTATGATAATCTTCGTCAGTTCTGTGGTGGTTAAGTAGCCTTGTCCCCTCTTGTTGAGTTCCATAATCACTGAAAGGATAATTCTGAGGGGATAAATGATAAGGCTGTGGCTCTCCCAATTTAGGCATTCAGCGGGGGTCTGGATATGACTGTTCGGCAACTTGAATGTCTGAACGGTTATTGCAGAAAATTCTGTCTGAGAAATATCGTGCTCAGCAACTCGGCGTCCAAAATCGGTAAGACGAATCAATCCTCGGCTGTCATCGGGGATTAGTCCGACGGCTTTCCAATATTGACCGGAATTTCGAATGATGTTTCGTTCACCGGTTCGCCTTGCCAGATCAACACCAATGGAGTCGCTTATATCATTCGATAGCTCAACAAGCTCATCAGCAAATTCCTGCGAACTGTATTTCAATCCACGACCTTCCAACTTTTTCATACGGAAAAGAACGCCCAGTAAGATAACGGGATCGTTGATACCCTCGGTGCATTGTAAGCAAGCCCATTTCCACTTGAAATCAGGAAAAGGTTTTGTCGGGACAAAATCTTTTGAGAACATTTACTTGTCAATCCTTTCGTACTGATTGAAAACATTTGCAACGGCATAGCCCAGCAACGGCGGGACGGCGTTTCCGATCTGACGATACACCGATGACCGATTGCCAGAAAACTCATAATCCAACGGAAAACTTTGTACCGTTGCTAATTCACGGCAAGACATTCTTCGTTGGGCATTTGGGTGAGGTAAAATGACAACACCGCCTTTGTTATCGCCACGGGCGGTAACAGTTGGAGCAGGCTTTTCAGGGTCTAAAGCTCTATGCCCAAGATAACCGTTAAATTGCAGTTTGTATTTTGAATAATCGTGATTGGGCAAGTTGTTGGGAAGATCAGGATCAGGAATAACCGACAGTGCTTCTCCGACACTTACCCATTTCGGCAAACTATCCTCCCCGTCTTTACTGTTGGTTGGATTGGGAAAAATGTATTCAAAGTCTATATCATTGCGGACACCGATAATAATCACTCTTTGCCGTGTCTGTGGTACACCATAATCAGCAGCATTAAGCACCCTATAACTCACCTTATAACCAAGGGATGAAAAATCACTCAAAATCATTTGAAAGACTGTCCCTTTGGCTAAGTTTGTAAGCCCTTTAACATTTTCGGCTAAAAAGAATTTCGGTTTCTTTGCATCAATTACTCGGATTAGCTGCTTATATAAAGCGTTGCGCTCATCCGCTTCATGACGCTTCATGTTAGCAACAGAAAAACCCTGACAAGGAAATCCGCCGATGATAATGTCACACTCAGGAATTTCTTCTGCATCAATTTTTGAGATATCCTCGCAGACAATGTGATCGCCCAAATTACGCTTGTAGGTTTCAACGGCATCCTCATACAAATCATTTGCCCAAATGATTTCATGACCAGCCATTTTAAAGCCTAAGTCAAGCCCTCCGGCTCCACTAAAAAGCGATACTACTCTCATACGCTTTCTTCCTTTTCAAGTCTCATCAATTCTGTTCCAAGTTTTCGGGCGAACATAACCGGGACAGCATTTCCGACCTGACGATAACAAGAGTTCATTGTTCCTACGAAATGAAAATCTTCCGGGAAAGTCTGAACACTTGCACTCTCGCGGATTGTCAATCTGCGCTTTCCGTTGTAATGTGGGATAGCACAAACGCCACCTTTTCCGTTTCCTCGTGCAAGAACAGTGGGAGATGGCTTATCGGGATCGGTTTCTCTATGTCCTGTGAAATTACGATACTCCACTTTGTAAGCTGAGTAGATATGATTGAGGACGTTGTTTTCTTTGTCGGGGTCAGGGAAGTGATCGATTGCCTCTTTGATCGACACCCATTTTTGTAGTTCGCCGCTTTTTGAGTGAGTAGGTTGCGGAAACACAAAGCGCAATTTTTTTCCTAAATCTACCTGCTGCCCGATAATGATGACTCTTTGTCTTGTTTGCGGCACACCGTAGTTTGCCATATTCACAAGATTAACAGATGTAATATAACCAGCGGCTTCAAAATCAGCCACAATTTGCTTAATTGCTTCACCCTTGCCAAGGCTAAGAATTCCTTTTACATTTTCTGCAAGGAAATATTTAGGCTGCTTTATTTTGATGGTATTGTAGAAAAAGCGGTAAAGCTGGTTTCTATCATCTTCAAGAGTTCTCAGCCTGTTAGCTTGTGAGAATCCCTGACAAGGAAATCCACCGACAACAACATCAGCATCAGGTAATGTGGAAATATCAATGTTCTTAATATCGTCGCAAACAATATGATCTCCGATATTCTCTTTGTAGGTTGCTACAGCATCCTTATCAATATCATTAGCCCAGATAACGGTGTTGCCAGCCTGAATCAAGCCCAAGTCCAGTCCCCCCGCTCCACTAAATAGCGAAATGATTTTCATAAAAGTTTCTCCTATGCTCGGTCAATCAGCGTTATTTTTGTCCGCCGTAATACATATCTCAAACAACTCATCGAGCGAACACTTAAATAGCTGACATAGTTTCTCGACAGTATCATAATCAATGCGTGTAGCTTTGTCGTTATATAAGTTGGAAATAGTATTTCGTGACAACCCTGTCTGCTTATGCACATCCTGGATTGAAAAACGGTTCTTGCCCATAAGCGTTGAAAGATTGCAATGCACCGACATGGTTTTGCCCTCCTACTTGCAGATTTATTATATTATATCACAAAATCTGTGCAAAGCAAACTACTTCCTTGTTATTTTGATTATTTACCACATTTTTTTAATCAGCTTAGTGACTTCTTTGGCGATATAAGCGCTTTGCACGATAACTTTACCCCAGCGTTTTACAGATACATCGTCAAAATAGATCACCGTTGTCTTTTGCTTCTTGGCACCCCAAGAAAACCGTTTGGGCCTGTCTGCTTGTCCATCAGCGTCACCTCCAATCACTTCTGTATTCAGACCTCTACTGTATATGGCATGAAAAGGGCTGAATTGTTCCAATGCTTTTCGTGACGGCAAAAAATAACGGGTATCCAGCTTTCACCAGATACCCGTTATTTCGTTTCCAACCCTGCCTGACAGATGCCATAATCGTAGTTTTTAAAATTACTGTCTTATGAGTTATCGTCCTCACTCTTTGTTGAAGAATTTTCTTCGGAGGCTTCCTCTTTTTCCGGCTGTTCCTCCCCCTGGGGCTGTTCCGCCGTCTTTCCTGTCTCCGGCAGCCTGCCCTGGGAAAAGATGCCTACCACAGGCTCCTTCGGGCTGCTGTGCAGTGTCTCACGCTCTGCATCCTGCTTCGCCTGGGTTTCCGCCTCCTCCTTCATGGGATGCTCCGGGTGGTCTTTGATAATGCCCGGTGTCACCTTAATATTGCCAACCTGCGTGGCTCCCGCATCCTTTGGATTCTTCCACAGCTCGTCGGCCTCTCTGGCTGCCTTTTCTTTTTCCCAGTTATCCTCCATCATGGCAGGACGAGGAGAAGTAATCATGGTCTTCGGCTCCCCGGTCTTTTTCACGGTCGCCCAGTTATCCTTCTGGCTTTCATCCTCTTCCGGCTCAGGAATTCCCTTTTCCTTCCGGTAAATCTTCATAAATTCCTTACCGGTGATGGTCTCCTTCTCAATCAGATACTCTGCCAGCTTATCCAGCAGATCCCTGTTTTCCTTCAACAGTTTCTTCGCCTGCTTGTAGCTGTCCTTGAGTATCTTCATCACTTCCTCATCAATGAAGGTAGCTGTCTCATCGGAGCAGTTCATGACAGTGTGACCATCCAGATAACGGCTCTCCACAGATTCCAGTCCAATCAAACCAAACTTCTTGCTCATACCGTACTGGGTTACCATGGAACGGGCAATATTGGTTGCCTTCTCGATATCATTGGCAGCGCCGGTGGTAACGGTGTCAAACACAATTTCCTCTGCGGCGCGTCCACCAACCAGGCCAACTAACATGGCACGGAGCTCTGCCTCGGTGTTCAGATATTTCTCTTCCTCCGGCACATGCATCACATAGCCTAAGGCACCCATGGTACGAGGTACGATGGTAATTTTCTGCACCGGCTCCGCATCCTTCTGTAACGCACTGACCAGTGCATGGCCAATCTCATGGTAGGAAACAATACGGCGCTCCTCCTTACTCATGATGCGGTCTTTCTTCTCTTTACCTACCAGAACCTGCTCCACTGCCTCGTACAGATCTTTCTGGCTTACCAGGTTTCTTCCTTCTTTGACGGCATTGATAGCCGCTTCGTTGATCATATTGGCAAGGTCGGAGCCTACTGCGCCGCTGGTTGCCAGTGCAATGGCATCCAAATCCACGGTCTCATCCATTTTTACATCTTTGGCATGGACTTTCAGAATCTCCACACGACCCTTTAAATCCGGTTTATCCACAATAATCCGGCGGTCAAAACGGCCGGGACGCAGCAGCGCCTTATCCAGAATCTCCGGTCTGTTGGTAGCTGCCAGGATAATGATTCCCTTCTTACCGTCAAAACCATCCATCTCTGCCAGCAGCTGGTTCAGAGTCTGTTCCCGCTCCTCATTGCCTCCGCCGTACTTGGAATCACGGCTTCGTCCAATGGCATCAATCTCATCGATAAAGACGATACAGGGAGCATTTTTCTCTGCCTCTTTAAATAAGTCACGGACACGGGATGCGCCCACACCCACATACAGTTCGATAAAGTCAGAACCTGTCAATGAGAAGAAGGGTACACCGGCCTCTCCGGCTACCGCTTTGGCCAGCAAGGTTTTACCTGTTCCCGGAGGGCCTACCAGCAGAGCACCCTTCGGCAGTCTCGCTCCGATCTGATTATAACGTTCCGGATTGTGGAGGAAGCCTACAATCTCCACCAGGGATTCCTTCGCCTCATCCTCGCCGGCTACATCCTTAAAGGTGATGCCGGTTTCCTTCTGCACATAGACCTTGGCATTGCTCTTGCCAACGCCCATTCCCATACCGCCGAAGCCGCCCCCACCCTTGGAAATCCGGCGGAACAGCAGACTGAGCAGTCCCCACATGAGGAGGATCGGCATAATATAATAAAGAAGAATATAGAGAAGCATGCTGGAGCTTTCCGGCACTTCTCTGCTGAATTTCACATCGCTGTATTTCAGTAACCGCTCTGTCAGAGTGGTGTCATCCTCTGCTTTACCTGTGATATAGGTGGTCATATTTCCCAGTCCGGTCATAAAGGTTCCGGGAATGGTCACACTGGTGTCATTCTGTGTCTTCTTCGGTGTGATGGTCAGTTGGCTGTCTCCGATGACCACGGTGTCGATTTCTCCGTCTTCCAGCTTTTGAATGAACTCGTTATAGGTGATTTCATCTGTATTGGAACCGGATACGGTTTTCATAAAGTAGCTGACACAGAGCAAGGATAGCAGCGCCGCTGTTAAAAATAGGAAGAAGCTTTGCCTTCTGGGCGCATTATTGTTTTGATTATTCTGGTTTCTATCCCCATTGGGGGTATTTTGGTTTTCCATGGTTTACTCCATTCTATAAGTATCGTGACACTCATCTACGATTATAATGTCCCCAAATTCATAAATCAATATTTTTCACATGAAATAATCCTTGTAAGTATTAAAGATTTCTAAACTTTTACTATTCCAGTGTGGAAAAAAATGTGATACTATAAAAAAGAAATTGTCTATTCAGTACAGGTCGAAGCATTTACTGCTGAGACCGTAAGAAAATGATTCAGT
>ERZ1026844.281-NODE-281-length-40837-cov-5.048232_pt1 | contig 40837 bp, 49 predicted proteins | sample MGYA00380152_ERZ1026844 | MGnify/ENA primary metagenome ERZ1026844 (study PRJEB33269, sample SAMEA4719788) | human gut metagenome | biome: human-associated habitat; feature: organic feature; material: feces | place: Cameroon | collected 2013-10 ... | reverse complement strand
GAGAAGTGACGATATTCTTATAGTCATCGCCAAGTTCAATCAGCTCCGCATAAGATTTTGCCGATACTTTGCCGAAAGTATCCTGCTCTTTCCGCAATCTTTCAAGAATCGAAATGGAATTCTCGTATCCGGAAGCAATTTTCTGAATCTCCGCCGCAGAATCGCCAAATAGGTCACCAGATAAGTTGGCGCTCTGAACATACCCAAACTGCTCCAGCTTATCAATAAGCTCATCTACAGTAAAGCCATATTCCTGCGCGACAGATTCAAGCTGCTGAAAAGGTTCAGAGAGTTCTTTCGAGTTGATCGCCGCTTTGATCTCAACAGGATCGTCAAGACCCATATCGTTAAGCTGTTTCGTGATTTCCGTGAACTGCTTCTGTAAGTCGCTGTCATCTGTCTTGAGCCGGATGTCGAACTGATACTGTTCAAACTCCTTTTCAAGATCTGGATATAAGCCGCGGAAGTAATCTGCGATTTGTGTCTTGTATTCACTCGTACTGCCCAACGCGGCACTCGTAGCAAAATCCATCGAACGCATAGCCGCGACATACGCATCTGAAATGGATTGAGAGTTATCCGTTTTTAAAGCGTCTTGAAGAGTAGTGATTTTTCCAATGAGGTCATCATAATACCCAGAAAATCGAGAATCATGCTGGGCAGCACCGGAGACGGCTTCGATAGCAACACCAGCTTGTTCGGCTGATCTTTTTGCTTTTGCCAAAAGTGTTTCCAAATCCGAGAATAAATACTTGTATTTATCTTCTGCACCTGCTTCTCGAATCGCAGTCATAATTGCATTAATATTTTCGACTGCATTTTCCGCTCCATTTTGCAAAGAAACTGTACCTTCTTTAGTCCAGCTGAAAAGATTATTGTACGCTTTCTCAAGCTCAGGAATCTCAGCGATAAGATCTTTTAATTGATTGTATCCTACCTTCCCAACTTCAAAATCTCTTTTGGCAGAATTCAATCCAAAATCCCATTCATTGAAATATTGGTACGACCAATCACCATAATACTTATCAATAGATCTGTTTATCGCTTTTTTGTTACTATTAACCCAGCTATCATATTCTGCTTTTTGTTGCTTCTTAATGAGCTCTTCTGCCAATTGAATATTCTTTTCTTGTTCTCCGTTTACGAGATCAAGAGCTTTTGCTTCAGCTCCGTATTTTTCAACGAGAGAATCTTGAATTTTAAGAAGAGCTTCTTTTGCGCTGTTTAATTCAATCTGCGTAGAGGTAGAGTCGGACAATACCGCCGACACCTCTTTGATCTGCGCAATATAATCATTGCCATCTTGAATAGATTTCGCCATATCTTTTGCAGAATCAGCACACGCTTGCATTTCTTCCGCAGTTACGGTGAGAGCGTTGTATAATTGCTTGCCAAGATAGATCAAGAGAGCGGACGCCGCCGCTATGCCCAAATTGAACGCCGCATTCAATGCAAGCTGTTTTAGCCTCAGCGCAGTCGTTCCCGCCCCGGCAGTACTCATGGCATCAGTCATATTCTTCAGGCTGTCGCCAGTATTAGTCACCTTAATGTTCGTGCCTTCCATCGCGTCATTAAGGTCGTAAGTTATCTCGGTTACGTTATTGATTGCGTTTTTCGCTTCCTCGGCTTTTTTACCAAACAGCTTACTGTCAAACGCATGGAACAACCCGCTGTTCTGAATTTTATCCGAGTCGCCAATAAAGCTCAGGTCGAACGCCTTAAAGTTCAGAGAATTCAAAGCAACTCCAGCGGCGGTAATCAATCCCGGAATCGGAGTGAACGTCCGTGTCATCCAATCCAAAGCGTCTACAAAATCCGTTATTCTGTCAATGCCGAACTTGATCACATCGCTATTCATGACAGAATCGGAAAGACTCTCAAAGGAAGATTTTAGCTGCGTAAGTTTACCACGAATGCTCTCAAGGTACTTCTCGTTTTCCTTCGTCGCGCTGCCAGCCGCATTCAAAGAGGTTGTGAGAGTCTTCTGTGCAATATCAAAATTCTGAATCAAGGAGGCCATGGCGTTCGCATTTCGTTTGCCGCCAATGAGCTCCATGATCGCGGATTTGTCAATGTCTTCAATCTGATTCCAAACCTTAGAAAGCTCTTGAATGATCTGATACGAGCTCTTAAAAGTCGTGGGATTGAGCATAATGTCAACGGGATTCTCAGTATTCTTGGTTAAGTCAAGAATTTTCTGGCGAAGTTTAGATACGGAAGACGCCATACCATCTGTGGCAATCCCCGCCGCCTCCGCGTCAACCTTCGTTGCACGGAGATACATCGACATTGTTTTTAAGGTTGTCAAGCTGTTACTTTCCCGCATCGCGGTACTGACCATATATATGGCGGGCAGGAATTTCTTCCTGCCTCTCACGTTTCATTTTGTTATATCGTGAGTTCAGACTGTATCTTCACCCTATCGAGTAGGGGAATGGCGTAGCTCGTATGTTGCCATACTAAGCGTTACAGTCGTTACGGTTTCTCGTAAGTAATTCCGCGTTGAATGATTGGGCATTAACACGAAGTAAAATATGGATAAATTATTTCATCGTTTAATGAAACAAAGTTATTATTGTAATGGTAATTGAAAGAATTGTAGTTTTCCAAAACTCCGCCATTTGTGATATAAAGATCTAACAATGCTTTCACTAACTCATAGTTGTTGCAATCCTGCTCCCATATGTATAAAATTTCCACTCCATAGGTCTGTACAACATACGAATGCTTGGCTTTATCTCTTTCAATTCTATCTTTCATCCTGTCTGTAATCTCGAATTCAGAAAATTTAATTGGGTTGCAATGCCAATAATCTCCCATCACTTCTATCATTAGTCCGCACTCAAGTAAATAGTCATCAATTAAAAATCTCCCACATTCAAATTCTCTTTCATAAGAGACTTTTAAATCTTCTAATATTTTGTCAACAAAAAGCTGTGGTTTGCTCTCTTTTGTCAGGCCATTTTTTAAAATGGATATCGCTCTTTTTCTCGATGATTCTCGCCATTCAGACCTCTGACTCCAAACTTCTGCATACCATTTTTTTCGACACTCTCTTGAACAAAAATGATAATTACATAACTCCATTTTATGAGGCGGCACAAATATTTCTTTTTTACAACAGTCGCATAATGCTTTTACGCTTGTAAACTTGGGATTTTCTTCTCCAACTTTTCTCCCCTTCTGCCAAATGTTATAACAATCTGTTGAGCAAAACATTTGCTTGCTTACCTTGAATGTTTCAAACTGTCTACCGCAATGTATACAAGTTCGATATTCTCTTGCATTCTTTGCTTTTAATTCAAACGCACACCTTTTACTGCAACAGTGAGTTTTGTCTTTTACATATCTGCTCTTTGTTATATAAAACTGCTCTCCACAATTATCACAAAAGATATACAATCCTGTCCGTTTCTTTTTTATTATCATCACTCCTTTTAACACAGCAACTTCCCAATTTTGCTGCCTGTCATTTTACCTACGAGTCTTACCTCGGTCTTGTCCACTTCTGGAGTTTGACCGATATAGCCATTAAGTTTTTGAAGCGCATTACTACGCAACCGGGCGCAATCCACCCACCTGATCCGGATTCTGCAATGTCGTGTTCATCGCCGTTGCCAGAGCGATCGTCTCGTCAAGCGTGTTTCCCGCCGCCGCCATAGCAGACGCGGAACGTACCAACACCTCGCCAAGACCGGCTGAAGTGATCGCCTGTGTGTTACCTCAATCTGTTACTTCCCACCACAAGCAATGGTACTGACCGCATAAGCGGCGAACGGGCGATTTCTCCCCGTCTCTGCAATTTCATTTAATGCGTTATAGTTGCAGTTCCGACTATATCTTCATCCCACAAGGAGGATAGCGTGACCCATGCGTTACCGCATGAAATCTGTTAGTCTGTACGGATACTCAATTTTTTATCAAGTGTAAATAGTTTTCTGACGGCATTTCTTGATATGCCATAATAGGACTTTCATTGAGGAATAGTTCCCCATCTTCTACGATGTAATTAAAAGAATTGTAATTTGGAAGGTCCCCGCCTGAAGAAATGTACTTTTCAATTAACATTTTGCATAAAGGGATTCGTTTTTTAATGTCTGTCTCCCATACGTATAAGATATGAATGTTACAGTGCTTTTGTATGTATTCCTTCTTTTGCTTATCTTTTAAGATGGTCTTTTGTTGAATCTTATTCATCTGTCTACCATTATCATTGTAAGTCAATGGATTTCCATGCCAATAATCTCCCATAACTTCGATGATCAAATTGTGACTGATTAAGTAATTATCAACGCAATAATATGAAAACACTTTTTCTCTTTCATATGGTTCATTAATATCGTCTAGCAAAGAATCAATAGTTTTCTGTATGCTTGTGTTGAGTCTGCTCTCCGACGCTTTTCTCTTCGCAAACTTTACTTTCATTTCTTCAAGCTGAATCGGTGTAAATTTATATCCTTTCATAGTGCTTTTATCGCCTACATAATATTTAGATCGAAACTCCCAATAACACTCTTGGCAACAAAAATTATGATTATCTCCAAACCCATTTTTCTTTTCTGCGTCATAAGGAATAACCATAATCTCTTTCCCACAATTCGAGCATTGCACAAGTTCCCTCTTGTAAAAAACAGAATCTTTCCCTTTTGGTTTTGAATGCTTATGTCTTTTGCAATGGAAATTATTTTGACTCTTATACGTAGTTAAATCAACAAGGACTTCTTCCCCACATTCTCTGCACATACAAGAGATTCTAACATATACACCTTTTTCTTTTCTCTTATTTAAAACTTCTTCAATTACATCGTTTTTATTTTTGTTTTCAGTATAAACTATCGTTTTCTCTATATAAACATCCCCTTTGTTTTATATTTTGAGTCTTTCCTCGGAATTTTCCGCGCCCGGATTTTTCCCGATATAGCTATCTTTGTTCACGCACATTTCTGTACGGAGAGGCAAGTCAATACCTCATTGAGTTTATCTACAATCAGCATAGCGTCACCAGCTTCGCCATACTGGTCGCCAAACGCTTTCATTGTTGAAATCAATGTCTGAGAAGCCGTTGTTACATTGTCGATTCCGTCACCAACCTGTTTATATGCAAGAGCCGCTTTTGCCAACCCTTCCGCCTCGGACATGGAATATCCAAGACGGGAGAAATCTGCCGTTGCCGTAATAACATCAGACAACGCCGCGCCGATCTCTTTTGCAGTGCCTTTGGCGCGATCCATAAACGCATCATATCCGGCTTGCGTTTCGTCCGTTACCTTTTTAAGCTCCGTCATCGCAGAGTCAAGCAGCAAAACATTTTGATACATCATCTTAATGTATTGAATGCCTTTGGTCATCGTGGCTGTAATGATGGCCCAGCCGCCGAATTTTTGGTACGCCTTTTGAATTTTCTCGCCAAACGTATCCGTAGTAAATCCCGCATCCTTTGCGGCCTTTTGGAAATTCTTTACGTCTTTCGTAAGAGCGGTAAGCTCTGCATCGTTTGGATTCTCGCCTAAATCATGGATTCTTTTGATAAGATTGTTGTATTCATTCGCGGCACTTTGATTCTGCGCAATCTTCCCATACTTGTTATAAAATGTGTCAAGCTCGTTGGACAGCATAGAAAGCCGCTTTTGATATACTTCCATTCCATTATCACGGCGCATCTTCGAAGATACATTGCCGAGTCGGTTCTCAGCCAAACTAAGATTTGTAATCAGCTCAGTAACCGTACCGGAAATTAAATCCCATTGCTCTGGAGAAAATTTATCTGGAGTTAAATTGGAGAAAAATCCGCGCAACTCGTTGACGTCTATTGTACCGAATTTCTGAAATCCATCGAATAAATGATTCCAGTTTTTCTCATTAAACATACCAACGGGATTGATTTGTGCGTACAGCTTCCCCAAAGAATCGGATATTTGTTTGATCTCGTCGCCCCAATTCAATCCTTTGTGAGATCCGGACATGTTATTGATACGATTGAATGAAGTGAAAACCTGCTCCATCCGCGAAGAGAAATTCGCCGCCGTCGCGTTGCCCTTTTGCATACTGGAAATCAGAGACGTAACTCTTGCTTCCAATTGATTGACTTTTGCGCCGTCTAACGTATCATCCGTCCACGCGTCCGAAAGCGATTTTTTAAGCGCATTCAATTCACTGATTTGCTTATTGTTGAGATTCAAAATCTTCCGCGAACCAAACGAATTGAGTCTTTCCTGCAAACTTGACAACGGCTTGTACACGCCCTCTATCGAATTCTTGAACGCAAACACCCTCTCAGACAAGCCATCAAGCTCCGATTTGGTTTTGGCATTCTTGATTGCGTCCGTTAAATCATCAAACTCTTTCTTAATCCTTGAACCGTCACTAAAAAGTCTCGGATTAAAAATGTTTTGCAGCCGCGTTTCAATGGTCTTCGCGTATTTTTCAATGGAAGTAATTCCATCTGCTTTGCCCGTGCCGACACCAAGAATGTTGCCGTTAATGTCAACCGTGACCGTATTGAAGATTTTCTGAATCTTTCCTTTAACGGAATTCAACGCGCTTTCATCAATCACAATGTCTTTGATGTGCGCCGTTACTTCCAGCTTTTTATTGACCTTGGTTTGTAAAGTATCTATGTCCTGTAAAAGCTCATTGATACTGCCTTGACTTAAATCCGCCCGGACAACTACTTTCAACGTTTTGTTTGTAGCCATTTATACCCCCTCCCTCTCAGAATCCCATATTGTCGTACATATCTCTATGGTCGCTCCTCAGCCTGAACCCACTAGAGAATTCAGAAGACGCGTGTGGCGTTACAATCACTTCTACATGAAGATCATACGGATTGTTTTTTTGAAATTCATCTAATGCCGACTGTAAAAAATGGTATCCTTCGTAATAATCAAACATATGCTTGCGAATCGGTTTTTGCGTTTTGATGCTCCATCCCGCGTCAATCAAGATGGGTGTGAACCCCCACGGTTCATCAGATTTATTCTTAACGCTCGGGCCCCAAACTGTATCATCATCAAAATAAATATCAATGCTGCGATTCTTAACTTCTGTATTCACCCGAACTCCATTCCGTAAGCTGTTGGTTCGCGGACGGTATACAACCGGGTCATAGGACGCATAATATTCATTGATATATTTTTCAATCAATCTTTTCAACCGTGCCGCTTCGCTTTTCAAAATCGCCTCTATATCGTTATCAGCTATCGAAGACTTCAACATCTCCGCAATCTGATCCTCTATGCTTTTTACAGGCGGCATTAAATCACCTCGTCACTCTTCCTTATTTGTCTGGATCGCCATAGACTTCAATACATCCGCCGCGCCCATGTCGTGCTCCATCTGCATCCGGTCAAGCTCATCAGACAATCTCTGGATGAACCGACTCACCACTGTATCCTTTTCTCTCTCCTTTAAAAGAAACTCCACCTTCTGGTAACAGTTCGTCTCCAACATGTTAAACCATTTGTTCTCAATAATGGTTTCAAAAAACTCCCGCGACCATGCAGAAATCTTCCCAAAATCCAGAACAGAAGTTTTCTCTCCACCGATGTCAATTTTCTTCGTCGGAACATTTGCGTTTGAAAACATTTGCAACACCGTCGCAACAAACAAGGGATGAAACGCCGCCGGGTGATACCCACTTTCATTTACAACCGCGCCCGCCACACGATTTACAAAAGTCTCCGCTTCATCGAGGTCGAAGTCCGTCCGGATATGAATCGTCTCATCGCCTACCTGAATCTCAATATCTTCACGTGCGCGAGATTTTACAAATTCATCAATCGCATTTACAGTAATCTTATTCATCCTTTTCTTCCTTTCTTTTCTTTTCCTTTTTATCGTTCCGGCGGCGCTCCGCAACTTGCTCATAAGTCACCCACCCACCGTCCTTTGTCGAATAACACATCCAGACATATTCCTTGTCTGGGAATCGAAACCAAAACAGCTTCCGTTTCAATAAGGCGACACTGTCCGCCATGCCTTTTACATCAACGACAACAACGCGCCCATCCGCATATCCCAAAACGAAATCCGCCACATACGTGATCTCCCGAATTTTCTTTCCTTTATATAAAAAGGATTCCTGTAGAATAAAAGGAACCTGCCTCTCGCAAGAAGCAAGCTCCCCATTCTCCAACATCGGTTTTACATAATCTCGATAGAACTTCATCTCCATCGCGGAGTCGTATGTAATACCCTCGAATGTACGCGTGGACACATCTTTGCTTACATTAAATTTTGTCCGCCCGCGATTCATCCGGATCCTTCTCTTTCCAATAAAGACCACAGCAGCACTCGCCCTCTTCCATCTCGCGGAACTCCTTGCACATGCAGAGCGTGTCCGGAGTCTTGTCGAGACGGCACGGGCAGTATCCGTCATTCTCTTTGAGCGCCGCCCTAACTTTGGCGACAAGCTCTTTATCTTTGTTCACGTGAATTTTCAACAAATCACCTCTCCATATTGATTGTCCGACGCCAGATTTACGCCAAGCACCGGATCATAATGTGGCTCCTGCCCCGGCACATAGCGACCGAACTTGACAATCACATTCTTCTCCGCAATCGCTTCAAAACAGCTGATCGCATATTCAATCTCGTTCCGATTGTACCCCGTGTAGATAATGATGGGATCGTCACTATATTTCCGGAACAACCTCATAAACGAGTACAGATCCTGTGTTTGAAGCAGCGGTTCCATACCGCCAAAAACAATCGCTTTTGTTATCGGGTTTTTGATATATCTTTTGACGATTTTGCTCGGTGGAACATCAATGTCCGGAGCATTCATCAACTCGCAGTTTTGACAAGTGCTGATTGGAAATCCGCCGTCCTTGCAACACTTGAAGTCACATCTTATCATCCCAATAAACATTGACGGCTCTTTGTAATTAACAAAATCTTCGTCAAGCAATTGTTTGATTATCACGCTCAACCTCCATTTTGTCGTCCCGCACAATGCTATTCGCAACAACATTCCCCTCCAAGTCAACTTCAAGATAATGAGGGAGTTGATCCATTTGAGAGATGTAGCGCAAGCAAATGTGACCATTCTCACGATTGTAATTCGGAGAATACTCTTTGAAATATTTTGCTTCGCCTTGCAATCTCTTGATTACCGCCTTATCAAAATCAAGATCAACGCCAAGCCAGATCGATTCATAATTATATGTAATAACAGCAATCCATCGAGGGCTATTCTTGTTTTGCCTTTGAACACCAGTGACGCCAGACTTGTTGGTGTACTTTTTCCCCATGTTCATTGCATTTTGATGAGATGTGACAGATCTGAGATTGGCTTTTCTATTATCCAATCTATCATGATTTTGATGATCGAATTTGCTCTGGTAATCATCGAAGATAACATTGGATATATCGATACCATTGCGACGATCTACTCCTTTCGTGACACAGTACCCTGCGGATTCATACCACTTATAATTACGAATTTTCTCAACGTCTTCCGCGTCAATAATTGATTCGCACTTGACGGATTGGTCTTTGTCTTTAAGGATAATCTTTGCAATATCTCCATCTACAATAATTTCATTTCTGTCGTAGATGGTGGAGTCAATAACTTTTCCGTACCTGTAGATCTGATTATAATGTCTTTTGCAGTACGACTTTCCATAAAGTCCGCATACATTTCTTGTCTCTCCACAAATAATGCAACTTTTGTTCTTCTTGGCTTTATATGGGACATGATGCACGTCACAATACAGATGGTATAAATCATTCTCACGTAAGAATTGTCTTACCTTGTCTGTCCCGCAGCCCAACATTGTCGCAAGCTCACTTTGGTTTTTCGATTTGTAAATGCACTCTTTCACGAAATCATAGTCTAGTTGTATACGCTCGTACCGTCTTGTATCAAAGTCATCGCATATTTTCTTTTCTGGCATTATAAATACTGATCGTCTCCAATCGAATACCATGTTCTGTTTTCGTATTCTTCTTTTCTGTCTTTTGAGTACGTAGATGTAGCAACTAAATATCCGACGATTCTGCTCGCTTCATCCACTTTGGGTCTGCCGCAGACCGGACAAACATCCCCAAAGAACGTATGCTTCTTCTCACATAAGGACAGCTTGGGGTTGAAAGCAAAATAAATCACTCCACTCTTTGCGATATGATTGAGTAGTCTCCAACTTTCCTCTTCCGTCAGTCGTGCGCCCTCCAGCGAGATATGCAGAATCTGCCCGCCGCCAGCTTTCTTGTCAAGGATGGACGCCAGCTTAATTCTCTCATTCATGCTGCTCTTTGCCATAAGGCTCGTCCACTGATTGGAATAGATGAAGTCTTCATCTCTGTGATAGATGATGTTATCCTTTTTACACAGCTTTACATTCGCGGATTCAGCGGGGACAATTTCAAGCGACACGTTGTAATCGAAACCAGCGTTGTCTTGCAAATCATTCACCGTATCCATGATTTCAGAAGCGAACTTAATACCCTCGTCGGTGTAGCTCACGCATCCAAATTCGTCCGTCTCAGTCATCCCCATATACTTGATAGCTTCAAACATCGCAGTAAGTCCATTAGTCGTTGTCTGCTTATCAAGGTTGATTACTCCATAAGAGTAGTTGGGAAGAAGTCCCTTTTCTATGTTTCTCTGAATGATATGTCTAATCCGATCAAGCACGAGCATGTTGAGCTTCGTTCTGTCTTTAAGAATCTCAATAAACTTCGTCTTATTACCGCCGGATTCAAGAGCAATACGCATCAGATTGATCGTGCTCACTTTAACGGATCCAATCTCTATAAGACTGCCTCCAATGCTGGATTGGAACTGTTTTTCTTTTGGTAAAACGTTTAACATTCTACAGCAAGACGATAAAACTGCTACATCATTACCTACGTAGAAATTACTATCATACCACTCAAGATTCTGTTTGTTGCACCATCTCGCAAATTCTTCATCAACAAACTTACCATTCTGATATAATAATGAGTACGTATATACCGGGAACGTATGGAACACCTCTCTCCTGATTTCGCATTCCGTTCTCATAAACACCTTTTGGTGTTCGATGATGTCCTCTACATGGTCAATCACATACGATCCATCCGGGAATTGTCTATCGCCAAAGATTTCAGTGATATAATTTCTATCCATGATAATCAGATTGGTATACGCGCTCTGGACAATCCTTGTATGAATCTGATTCACTTCAAAGATAAATTGCTGGAATGCTTGTTTGCGATAGTATTCCGGATCCTTCAGGTAGTACCCTTCTTGTACGTCCTTATTCCAGAAATACCAAGTATAGACAAAAAATCCCGGCAACGCACAAGCTCCGGCTGTCCTGTTTGACACCCATACAATGAACTCTCTCAAGTGTGCCATGAATGTTCCTAAATGTTTCGGCGGCTCCGTATTGCTCTTAGGTAAGAAATACAGCCCCTTTTCTGCCAAACCCTTTAATTCATAGGCATAGCAGTAAGAATAAAAAGATGCTGAGGGGGCGTCATGAAGGTACAAAGCCCCAGACCATTCGTCTTCAAGCCATTTGTTTGCTACGTCTTTTCCGTGAGATTTCTTGATCTCATGATAAATTTTATTAAAGCTCAACAGCTTGGAATGCGGCTTGTTCATCTCATCCAAAAGCCCGCGTACATCCTTTGTGTTTGCGTTTGCGTTTGGGTCAATCGTTGCGTTTGCAACATTGTCGCTGTCTACAAAATTGTCAATGAAATTTGTGTAGTCAAGCTGCTCGTCGGAGAACCCATTGATTTTTGCGATCTGCTCCCCATATTTTAATTTGAGGTTTTGAATTTGTTCCTCAAAGTCAGCGTCCAAATTAAGATTAATCTTCATCGATTACTTCCCTTCGTAATTATTAACCCATCCCACAGCATCTCTATACTCCATCAATTCACCATCTACTTCCAAAACCGGAACCTGAGTAAGATTCATACTCAACATAACATCCTTATCGGTAACTAAAACGAAGGGAATCTTCTTATCGTCCAGTTTCTTCTTCAAAATATCACACCGGGGACAACCTGTACTATATAGCGTAACCACCTTTTCCATCCTTTCATCCAATCAAGATAAAAAAGGAGGCAGAGCAAGTCATACCTCCTTATTTCCAAAACTTATTCGTCGTACTTGTAGAACTGAATCATGGTGTTAGAGTTCGACGGCTTCAGAATTTCACACTCGAAAGACTGAGTAGACGGATCGCCCTCTGCCGCGAAGTTAAACGAGAACGCAGAGCTCCACTTGATATTCGGAATGATAACCTTAAACGGCTCATCCTTACCGGTATCCTTATTACGAACCACAGTGTCACCAACGAGCTTGTACGTACCTGCGAAGGTAGAAGAGTCGATAGTGAACGTCTGAGTAGTCGCCGGGGAAGCGAAATCGTAATAAGCGATAACAGCGTCGCCCTCGGTTGCACCGGTCAGAGTTACCTCCTTAGTAGTAACAGCAGACACGGTAAGCGCAGTACCGCAATCGTCGTCAGCTTTGTAAACAAACACCTTGTCCTTGCCGCCAACAGGAGCATATGCAAGAGTCAGCTTACCACCAGTGCCGACCTTGAGCGGATACAGGTCGCCCTTGCTCTTGCCATCTTCTCCATACTCGGTGCTCTGACGCATCGGGAGATTCTGGGTAGCAGTAGTAACCGCGATACCGGACACAAGCTCAAAAGACTTCGGGGAAAGCAGAGCATCCTCGACGGTCATGGTAGCTTCCTTGTTAAGCTCCCACGTGATCAGCTTCGGGTTGCCTCGACCACCACGTGCGTACACCTTTTCAGCAGCAACATTGATAGAAGCAGACTTAAGCGTATCGAAACGAATGACGGGCTTGTTGGTAGCCATATCATACAAGGTTACGTCAAGTACTTCCTTTACACCAAACTTTTCGTTAGAACCAGCCATAGTGTTTTTTCTCCTTTCACATAAATAAAAAAAGAGGACATCAGTCCCCATTTAACAAATTGATATTTGCTCCGATCCAATAAGTCAGATCAACGTCTTCCTTCTTCGCGCCATGCACCAAAGACTCGACACCAACTTTATAATCATCGTCCATCTTGAGCCGCCCGATCAGATCGTTAATTTGCCACAAATCGTATCGCCCCATCTCATCCGGGTGAACGTGTATCCGCGCGGCACAAATACTAATAATATCCGCGATTGTCACGCCGTCCCCATCCCCGCGCATCTTACGTAGCTTCTCGTTTAATTGCTTTGACCGCTCCAATAGTTGCCGGGCTTTCTCGTTCGATGGGTTCTCATGTATCTCTTCCGTCTTATAAAGATTCCGTTCGCAGACAATCTGTTGAAACCGCAAGAAATTTTCTTCCGTGATTTCAAATTCGTCCGTGAAGATCTTTACCTCTTCCAGATTCCACGCGACATGACAGTGCGTTACCAATTGAAACGCCGATAGAATCACCTCACGAATCTCCTCGTTTGTCTCTAAAAGCAAAACAAGAAAACCGAGCGGCGAGATCTTATCTTTCATCTCAACGATCATCGCGTTGATTTCATGGTCGGTAATCGCCAGCCAAAAAAGCCGCTGCATGTACCCATCGTATCCAATCTCGCGAATCTCATCAATCGTAATCGGATACACAGGAATCTTGTCCACATAGTACGGTTTACTGGAATTGAATACAAGGCTCTTATTTAAGGACTCTGTTGTCAACTCATCCCCACGCCCTTGTACCGAACATAGACGCCGACATAATTGCCGTTTTGATCTAAAACCTCATCGCCGCCGCCTACAAATTCAAGCTGCCCGAGCCATTCACTGCTTCTCCGCCCATGCATAAAAGCATCGACGTGTGCAAGCATATAGTCCGGGCGCGTCATTCCGTATTCCGTTCTCACAATGCTCTTGTGGCAAAACATATAAAGAGATACATCCGACACGCAGTAGTAGAGATTGGAGCTTCTACTCTTCGCGTATTGGAATCCCATACAAATATAAGACCGAACATCCTCGTGGACATTCGGCACAAACTTTGTCGGAAAGATATTTTCGTATAGGAGCGACGTTGGATCGACCGCCGCACCGTCTAAGAAATTTGCTATTGGATATTTCAGACACTTCACAAGATCTTCGTCCGCGAGAATGTCCATGATAAACTTCTGTTTACTAAGCCCAGTTGTATTGAAATAACTGTCCATGTCCACCTCACAACAAAGCCTTGATCGTGATTTTTTTCTCATTCGTCCCATCACTCAACGTGATAGATTTTCCGGCGAGAGAAAGATCGACCGGAATCATAATGTCGCAGCTCTGATTCTTGGAGACAATCCAGTCAATCGGAGCGTCAACCAAAGTCCAAGCAGGACTCGTTAAAGGCGAGGTATAGCTTGCGCTTCTGCCAATATAGATGACGTCCGCCCCGGTGATCGTCGATTCTTCTGCCGGTTTCCGGTAATCAGCGATCATGAGCTCGGTATTATCCGTCTCGGGATTGAAACCTTCCTGCGTCAAAGCCCACGTGATAAGCCCGGAGTCTCCGTAGTATTTCGACAGAACGTCGCGCTGCGTGATCTTGAAAGCATACGGCTCTTCGGAATAGATGTCTGCAAGAAACCGGAAGTCTCGTTTGAGCTTCATCGTTTCATCGTCGCAGCCAATCATAGCAGAAATCGTCGATTGTATGTTGTCAATGAACTTCCCTTCAAAAACGCCATTGTTATAACGCGTCACCGTTTCAATGACCGCCCAGCGCCCAACGATTTCGTTCTTCTCGTTCTGCCACTTTAAGAAGTAGTTACACTGCGTGATCTTGCCCCGGATATAAACATCGTCGTCGTAATCACGCTCGGATACAATCCAGTGAACACCGTCCCAAACGACATAATCGCCATACCCGATGTGCTCATTCGGAGCCGCCGTGAATTTCTTCACAGACGCCTTTTCTGTACTCTCCGCCGTGATTCCAACTTTCACTCCGTTGATAAGAACCTTATGATAAGAAAGCAGATCGCTGACGTTATTCTGAATACTCTGCTTCAGCCGATTCAGATCGCGTTCTCGTTTCGTCTTGCCCTTGTTCATCAACCGGGCGATATATGCTTCTCTGCTCGCCATACCATCACCGCCCGTACTTCTCAATCAGAACATCCACAACAGAAAGCATATTGAACACTTCTCTCTTGCACTGCTTTACAGAGCATTCGTGATGCAAGATGAAGTTGACGCCGTTGAGTAGCGAAATATACCCCGCGTCAGCACTCAATTCCGGAAAAGAAAAAGAGCCGCCGGACAATTCCGCGACCAAATGCGCCATATAGGTGTTGAGCGTTTCGTCCTCGTTCTCGAACATCGGAAGAATCTTGAAGATCTTCCCGGTCAGCGACTGTAGATATACTTGAATTTCCATCAGTCACCTCCGATAAAAGAACCCTCGATGCAATCGTAGCGAAAATCCTTATAAGCGGTTTCCCGGACGGACGCAATCCGCCCGACGATTTTCTCCGGCGAGAACTGCTGAAAGTCTTTCGTGTTCATCACGTTCTGCATTGCTTCGCTGTTGTTAAGAATGTGCGAGAGCCAGTGATATACCATACCAGTAGCAAGAAGATCCAACTGTTCAATCGTCACTTCCTGTTCAATGGTATGCGAATCTAAGTCGATCGTAATACTATTGCCCGTCCACCTCTTGTACTGAATATACGCCGAGACAAAGTAGTCCCAGAGAATGTCCTGCTCATAAGACGGACACATATTCCCGAGATCATAGTCTGTAATCTTGTTATAGAATCTACCGTAAAGATTTGTGCAATCCGTATCTAACATTATGCACCACCTTACTCTTCCTCGTCCTCAAACTCTTCTTCGTAGAATTTTTCAAGCGCCCGGACGACATTCAGATCGGTCAACTCTCCCCTTACAATCTTCTCTTTTGCGTATCTCCGCACAGTCAGCTTCATGCTGTCTGTCAGACGAGAGATTGTAGAGATGAGCTGATCTACGGGCAAATTGAAAATTGCTTCCAGATCTTCTGGCGCGAGAGAAGCTTCGTAGAACTTTGCCGCGCCGAGATATTCAAGGATTTCCGGCTCGACCCAGATCCAGTTCTCACTAAAGAACGACCGCTGAGAAGCGAACATATTCATAAGCTCAATAAGCTCCATGTACTGTACATCGTCGCGGTTCTCCCAATCTACGCGATAGCCCTGAACGCGCTTGCTGATGTAGATGAGCTTGCCCGGCGTCATATTCTTCACGAGAATCATCTCGTTGAGATCATGACTATTCCGTTCAATAACCTTCTTCATCGCAGTCGTTTTCTTCTCTTCTGCGGGCTGAGTAACGGTTTCAACCTTATCGTTTTCTACAGGTTTAGAAGGACTCCCCGTCGTTTTCTTCGCGCGGGGAGCCGTTTTTACCTCAATTGTTTTATCCATTCTGATTCCTTTCCTTCTAAAAACTTAAGACAGAGTATATACGCCAAAGCCTCTGGTCACAGGAACGCAGATACCGAACTCTTCAAGCGCGGTGTATTCCTGAGTGAGGTCGGCATTATCCGTGCCAGTACGGATGTCAATGAGAGTATCGCCGCGAGTAAGGAACTTGATCGGACGATCATTGCCAGCGAATACATAAATCTTATTGTCATCCAGAGCCTTGGTGGTAGTGCCGGGCTTAAGAATGTTCTTTACACCGACCATAGACCAACCATGGAAACGAGTGTAGTACAGACCGTTGTACTTGTCATTTCTTGCCGTATCAGAGCTGGAAGCAACGTTATCAATAGCAACCTTAGCAAGGGCTTTCTTGGTACCAAAAATGGTAACATTTTCAAACTCGGTTTCGAGATCAGAACAGAGATCGATCAGATCATTCTCCGAGTACGTACCGGTCTTGAGCTTGGTTTCATCAAGATCGCCGTACGTGCCAAGCTTATTAAACGCGTCGAAAATTCTTGCATAACGATTCTGGTTCTGAGAATTTACAGTCCGATCGATAAGATTATTGAAATTGATGGTATTGGAAAGAACACGATCAAGCTCTTCATATACACGGACGCCGTAAACATTCAGAGTCGGCGTAATGGTACGGATACCATTGATTCTCTGTCTACGCAGACCGCGAGTACCCTTAGCTACAGGATCCACAACGTAGCGAACATCATCCTCTACGATAAACTCCATAGTATCACCATTCGCAATGTTGTGATAATCTACGGTGTCCATGAAGAATTCGTTATTCTTAAAACCATCCTCACGAGCGATGGTGATTACCTGTTCGATCTTAGAGAACATTTCAGGATGATCACGAAGCGCCTTTTTATTCAGTTTCGTTTCGCCGCCGTTCATAGCAATGAGCTCTTCTCTGAGAACCTTCTGCGTATCATCAGCGGAATAATTGGCCTGAGTGCCACGACCTTTATAGGCGTCAATGGCAAGCTGAACAAAGTTTTCCATATTTGTATTTCTCCTTTCGTTTATTTTTACAATTACAGAACGCGAATGACATAATAGGTATCTCTACCAAACGTCTCAATCGCTTCTACAGTACCGATCTGCTTAGAACCAGAAGTAAGCGTAGCAACAGCATTCGGCTTTGTACCAGCAACTGCTTCAATAACAGTACCAACGACTACGGTATAACCGGATGCAATAGTAAGAGCTTCCTTAGTTACAGCGTAAGCGCCGCCGGAATGCAGACGATAACCACGGCAGATCTTGCCCGCCTCGTTGGTATACTCAGAGAGATCGTACTTATCCTTCTCCTTCATTTCCTCTACAGAAGCAACGAGAATCAGATTCGGAACTACGGAAGTAACAGCCATAGCCTTTGCTTTGAATACTTCGCGACTTTCAATCGCGCCAGCAGTGTCAGTGTAAAGACCATCAAGAACTACAATGTTACCATTGTCAATTTCAGCATCCTTATTAGACGCAGTGTACTTAAAAGAAACCAGACCCTCGCGGACATCAGTGCCGAAGATATTATCGGTTCTTACAATAGCATGTTTTGCCATATCTTTTTCCTCCTTAATTATTTATTGTTCGGCTTAATGCCGTATTTTTCATACAGACCACCGTATTCATCGGTGGACTTAGATTCAATAGTGCTGTAAGGAATCCGATTCTTCGAAGATTCCTTAGTGGTAAAGTTGGCGCGGGTATCCGCAAAGATCACCTTAATCTCCTTTTCGAGATCTGCCAGCTCGTATTCGTCCGCTTTCGTGACCAGAGTTTCAAACGCTTCTACGCCATTCAGATTGGTTCTCCATTTAGCAATAAGAGCATCCTTCTCTGCTTTTGCCGCAGCGTATTCTACATTCTTCTTATAAGTGGTAAGCTCTTCAATCTGAGCCTCCGCCGCCGTCAGCTTTTCAGAAACCGCATTCTTCTCGGTTTCAATCGCTTCTTTCTCTGCTTCAAATGCAGTCTTCTGCTCATCCATCTTCGCGGTATAGGTCGCATCTGCATGGTCAGAAACCACCTTGCATAGCTCCTTTACAAAAAGAAAAGAGGGTTCGCCCTCTCCACCTTCAAACGGAACAATTGCAAACTTCATCGGCTTCTTGGATTCAAAATCAATCTTGACCGCGTCGCCATCGAGCGCATAAGTGAAGCCATACAGACGATCATCTACGCACCCCCAAACATACACTTCATGCTTCTCAAGATCAGAATCGCAATACCAATATTCTCTGGTAGTGCCCCATTCCGTTTCAATCGTCTTCTCGCACAGAGAGCGACGAATCTGATCCTGAATATTGCTGGTCAGCTCAAAAACTTTCGCGCTAAACTCATCATCCGTAATAGCGTCAAAGTCGATGCCGATTTCGTCCGGGTTAAATCCCATATTCAGGATAATAGTCTTTTTGTCCATTTCGCATTTTTCCTCCTTTCTTTCAGAGTCTATATTCGATTCACCCGCAGAAAGCGGTTGATCGCTATGTAAGTAGTCCTTGACCGTAGCAAGGAATTCAGTAAATTGGGCTTGCGCCGCGTCACAGTTGAACAGCGTCAACTTAGAGCCCTCAAAACAAGGCTCCACATCATCGCCCAATAAACAAAAGGCGAGGAACTTAAAATCCTCGATGTGGTAGCCGTCGCTTTCTAAATGTCCGTCCAGAACTTCAATCTCCATGCTGTGCTTCACAAACGGCTTGGACTGAATCACTTCAAATTCCTTCTGTCGTTTCCAGAGAATCACGTCAATGGAAAAGTAGTTATGAACGCCGCTTTCTTCCGTCACGATTTCAAACTCGCAATGTGTATCCGCCGGGACAACGCCAATAACGTTCGTCAAAGGGACTTCTTTACAAGTCTTGCCATCGTCCTCAAACTCAATGTCATGTCCGCCGAAATCGTTGCTCTCTTTGATATAATGGGCTACCACAGGCTGATACGGCAAAGTCGCCGCCGCCTTTTCAAATGCCGGTTTTTCAATCACCGACCCGTTCCTATTTGCTCCTGTATAAGCAACCCGAAGACGTGCCTTCGCAAGCTGATCATTCAAACTCACGATGTTGTCAACGGAGTACTCTACAGGAACCGAAAAAATCTCCATCACGCAAACCCCCTTTGAAAAGTAAGCCTATTCGTCAAAATGAGATCGCGCGAGGATTTATCAAACGAAAAATTTAACTCGTTTTTGTTCTCGAATACATAATAATCTCCGGATTTGCAAATGAACGGAAATCCACGACGAGTCAACTCGCCCGCCATCTCAATGCTTTTCGTATAGATAAATTTCATATTCTTCCCTTTCATTCCACCCGGTTGAGATTCCCGCCGCTGTCCGCTGTTTGTTCTCCACTTTCACTAAGCGGTTTGCCTTGACTTTTATTTGTCGGACGACCGCCCGTATCATCAGAGCTCATCGTATTGGAACTGATAAGCGGAACCTCGTGTTCATATAGTTTCAGAATTTCGTTCTCAAGATACGCAAGACCCGTAACCATAGACGGAGTAAACGACGCCGTCGCAGCAATCGCTTGTCGGACAGGAAGCCCGTACTGCCCCATCTTAACGTAGAGGTCATTCATGTTCTTATAATTGAAAATCGTGGTATCTAAGAACGTAACCGCAAATTTATAGCTGCCGGAGATCTGCTTTAGTCTCCGGTTGCACCATCTCTCAAATTGCCGTAGCACCCGGAAGCAAACCGCTTCATCAGAATGAACAGACATTTCAAGCGCGTAAGATGACGGATCGTCCCCAGCGCCAAACATAAGAGCGTTCACACCTGCCGTCCGCCAGAAGTCATTCTCTGCCTCAATGACAACTGATGTGTCCTTTAATGAGGAATTCTGCGAAAAATTTACAAAGTCCACGTCAATAGGAGTAAGGAACGCTCCAACGCCGGACGGAAGAATACTCAGCAAAGTACTATAAGCCTCTTGACAAAGCAGCTTCGGAACCTTGAGACGTCCCATGTCGTCTACAGGCATCTTCAGATAAACGACCTTATAGTTACCCACCTCGGACGCGTCTTTTGACATGGTGCGATAATCCTCAATGTCCGCCAGAGCAGAAAAAAGAGATACAAACGGCGGGACTGGAACGGTCGTGGACTCGTCAATCTTAATGCAAATCTGCTTTTTCGGAAGAATCTCTGTCCACTGCTGGCTCCGGTCGGACTTGTATGTATTATAAGCCGTCTCAAATTCGGAGGGATAATATTGTAATTGAGATTTATAGCTATCAAAATACCCACAGTTAAACTGGAATACATAGCACCCGTCTTCAATCGCGCTGATTTTACAATACTCCGGATCAAGCTGAATAATTTGAAACGAGTCCTTCGTCTCATTTACGTACCCGTAAAAAACGTCTTCCTTAAAGGCAATTTCGAGAATCTTCGAGAACTCGTGTCGAACATTGATCACTTCCATGCTCCGCCGCGCTTTTAAATACGACGCATAATACTTCTCAGGATCCGCCGTGCGCTCGTCAATATTAATACCGCTCATGATATAAGAAAACGTGAGCATCTGAGAAAAGTACTGAATCAGCCGTCGGTATTGACAACTAATGTTGTAAAGATACCGTGACATCTCTCGCAATTTATCCTCGTTCGTCTCAGGGTTTTCAAGATAACTCACAATGGAACTCTTAGAATATTTGCTGGAAAAAACAGAGGAATTGCTCCGCTGGTTGGAATCTCGAATTTGCGTCCGCGCTGCTTTAGAAAAGCGCAAGAGATCTAAGCTCTGTTGGAACTGCGCGACCAGCTTCTCGTCAAATTCAGGAGCTTCTTCCATTTTTTCAATCGCTTCATTAGAATAAGGAATTGCTTCCAATGGCATCCCTCCTTTCTTAACGTCTTAAATAGCTCGGGGCGCGAGCCGTAATTAATTCTGCCACATTCGTTTCAAGCTCCGACGAGTTGTCCCGGAGCTCATTTTTTCTAAGTTTTGCAAGATACCAACACAAAAGAGCGTAAACGAACGCGCGGTCGTCGTGTACCTTGTTCCGCTTATCCGGCGGGTAATTGTACGTCACGTTACCATTGCTCTGGTACTTACACATCAGAACGATCTCATCCTTCATCAATGAGATCTGCGCCAGAGAAATTTGTTCTTCAAGACTCAGCTGAATCGTATTCTCCGACCCATCGTCACCGATAGTGGTAATGAAATCGTGACCTTCATATTCCTCCGGAAAATGCACGACGCCGAGCTTTGTAATTTTTTCTGCCGCGTCAAACAAATCATTCCGGTATTTTCTCGGATCAACAAGCCGCATAATATCCGCAGCGTCCGGAAAATCCATCCGCGCCGTCTCATTAGCCTTATGGTTCGAGTCGATAATACCTTTGTGTTTGTTACCGGCTTCGTCATACCAATCCGCAAGCAGGTAATCCGCGATACCACCGACCATCTGACCACCGGCACCAGAGTCACAAATAACAGATTCGATGTTTTCGTAGTCACCCGCGCCGACTTCATTTCCATTATATTGAAGCAGGATTTTCTTAAAAGTCTCGACCTGCTCCGGCATACGCATCGGTGTCTTATTTTTGGTGTTGACATCTACAAGGTTGATACAGTTTTCAATGCACATGTTCCAACCTGTCTTTTTATCCAAATAAACAGAGGCAACGCCAATAGTCGAGTTATCGTTCAACCGGGCGGAGTCCCACGCCAAAATGTATCTCTTTCCTTTTGTATAAGAAAGCTCCGGCGGTTTCTTCTCTGTCGTCTTCATCAAATCTCGCCGCGTTACAATCTGCCCCTCATGCACGTCGGACGTAAACTTGTTATAAAGCTCACGTTCGCCTTTCTCTTTGTTTTGCATAGCCTGTTCGACTTTTGCTTTGGAGATAAGCGGAGCGTAAGGTTCGCCGCCTTTTTTGGCGTTCAAAACGACATCGATATTGAAATCGCAGACGTAGTATTTTCTGTCCCCCATCAGCATCCGGCGGGAAAAATTCTTGAACTTCTTATAAAACTCCGACTCGGTGTCCGAAGCGGAAGATCCATACAAAAGCTGCCGGGGGAATGGAGTCGGTTCCAGTGCGTAATTGATACCGCCGCCGAGAACTGCCTCTTCGCTCTGGTCTGTAAAGTGCTCCGCCTGTGTAAATAGCTCATCAGACATCCATCCGGACTCGTCGAACACAACGAGATTTGCACGCTTACCCTTAATGTTTACGATATCCGAATTCAAAGTGTTGATTTCACTACCATTAAATAAACGCGTAGTAAAAGACGCCGGGTTATGAATGAACCCATCACTCGTTGACCCCGCTTTTTCAATCTCGTTCAAAAACACATCGGTAAGACCACGCGCGGAGGAAATCTCCTTCTTCGCAATCTTCTCGATCTTCTTAAAAACTTCCTTCGCCTGTTCACCTGTATTGCCGATAAAGTATGTGGAATGCATAGGAAACAACAGCGACCGCAACATCGTATACATCGCCATCTTATACGTCTTAGAACCGTCTCTGCACTCCAGCCACAAAGCGAATGTTGAGAACCACGTATTATAGAGCGTATAGCTCTGAAAATCATAGTAATCGAATCCGCAGAAGAGATTTCCGAATTCTACAGGATGCGCCCGACCCCACTGGATAATTTTACAGTATCGGTCATACGTCTCCATCTCTCTCTGAGACATCTCTTTTACCGAGGGCTTGTTTATAATAACCATTAGCCACCCCCGATCTCAATTTTCAACTTCCGATTCTCTTCTTTGAGCCGGTCAATCTCCGACTGCTGATCGGATATGATTGTCGATTGCTCCGCGACCATACTGGCATATTCGTCCGGTTGAAAATTCAACTCATCGAATATTGCTTTCGCATTGATCGCCGCGATTTCCTTAAAGGACTCTGATGTTTTTGCGTCAATGAAGTTCACCTTTACAGGTTCATAGTCGGTGTCAACCATCTTTTTCATAATACCGGAGAGCGTATTCGATCCCGCCTGATTTTTGCCAGAACCCTTAAGAGAAATACCGTTCTCGTTCGCAATAGTACTCACGACCGCGTTGTAATCCCTCTTAACATCTACCAAATCCTTGAGACGTTTTGGATCAGACTTCGACTTATTCTGTTCCTGCGAAATGAGCTGGTTGATCTTCTCTTGCTGTAAGAGCGTCTTCACAAGCTCAATTACACTCTGGATGCGGTGCGGATCGCTGACAACATCATCGTTGAGATAGTTCGCCGCCGTGTTGTACAGGAATTTCAAATCAGATTGTGTATAGGACGGATCTTTAAACGGATCGTATCCCGCGTTCATCAAAACATAATTCCTATTTCTCTGGTCTTCCGGCCTCCACTTCTGCTCAATGGCGGCTTCAACCTCTTCTTCCGTCTTGGAGAACTTCCCCGACAAAATAATGCTTTCCAAATTGGTCGCAAAACTCCGGTCGGCATTACCCATGTTCATGCGCCCAGAGTACAAGCTGAACGTCATGTCGGGACTCGCTTTTAGCAGCTCCGCGTACTTTTCCTCATCGAAAAAAATGTCGAGATAATGGCACATAACGATGTATGCAGCCTTTTTATCGTGGTACTCCTCTATGAGTTCTTCCACCATCTTATCAACACAATCGTAGCAGATGTAAGCGTACCCTTTGTTATATGAATATAATGAAGACTTCGGGACGTACGGAAAGACGCCTTTCGGCGTCTCCGTTTTCTTCCCGCATTTTGTACATTGAAAGACTTGCGCGTTCGCGGCGACTTGCTTCAGCATAGCCTGTTTGCGCGGCGCACCCATCTTATTTGCCCTCTTCTACCTTAAAGTCCGCGTTCTTAAATCTGTCCTTCAGCGCAGTAGAGATGAATGTCTTCACGACCGGGCGCGATTCCTTATGCACCGTCTCGCCCGTCATCGGGTTTCTGTAATCAGCAGCCGGTTTGATCGCAAGACCCATTCTGCCGATACCTGTCATATTAATCTCCTGACCGGCCTCCAGAGTATCGATAATAAAATTCTTCAAAACTTCTGCCCGGCGAGCTGCCTCCGCATACGAAATATCCGCATATACGGAATATGCCTTGATTGTCTCCTTATAAGTCATAATAATACCTTTTTTACCTTTCTTTTTCAGTCTAATTTGATATGATGCTCCGTGACGATGCCTTTGCCTTCCTCTAAAAGCAAAAGCGTTGCGCCCGGATTCGATGTTTTGTTAATCTGCATTGCAAAATCGTCAATGCCTACAATAGACGGCACGTTGATAACCTCGCGGTTTCTGCCAACCGTCTCTGATTTGTAATGGTGCATATGTCCGCCAATAAGAATGTCAATCGGCGTCTTATATGTGTTGGAGAACTGATTGATTGCGTTCTCCATGTTGCTCACTTCTCCGTGAATGCCGAGAACCTTGAACCCGGCAACTTCATCATAGATCAGCCCGGTCGGGTTCTTTACCATGATAAAGTTCGGATTATTCTCCAGACGCGTCGCGATAATCTCACGAACAAACAACCCCGTGTTCTCCTCCTTAAAGGCCCCTTTAGGTTGCCCGATGAGCCGCAGCTCCGTATGGTTTCCATACGTCATTTGATACTTCACGATTACCCGTTCAGTCAGCTCATTCAGCCACTCCGCGATGAAGTTCGCGTACCGTACAGTGCTTTCGATTACGCCGTACCGCAGTTTGCGCAGTTGTTCGCACCGAAGGATACCGTCCGCAAAATCGCCCAAAGAATATACGTTCAGCACCGAGATGTTCTCTTTCTTTATGAGATCAAAAACCTCAGACTGCAATTCCCACATCCGACGCTCAAAAATCTCCGGCGAGTACTCGTTGATAACCTCTCCGTGAAGCCCGTTGATTTTAAACTCCGCGCCATAATGCTCGTCCCCAAACGCAAGGATCGCAGACCGACCGCATGGATGAATCTTGAAAAACTCAGGGATCTTTACCGGCGGCAGATCTCGAATCGCCTCAACGATTTTCTCCGCGATGAGATCGTCTCTCGCTTCTTCGCGGATCCACCTCGCGTATTCAGATTTTTCCGTCTGAAGTTTTACGCGCTCCTTTTGAAGTTCGCGCTTGAGTTCTTGCAGGTCGGAATATTCTCCGACCGGTGAGATTTTTTCTCTATTGGCTTCAAACATTCTCTGAAATGCCTGATACTGTTTCCGGTATTTGCTTTCCGTATATTCGTATCCAAGCTGTTCGTTAATAATATCAGCGACGTCCTGCCAACTTCCGATCAGATCTTTCGCAGAGCAAACCCGATAGATAAACTCTTCTTCCGATTCGCCGGACTGACGTTTGTACTCACTCGTCATCGTCCTCGCCGGAATCTTCGTCAAAATTGGAACACTGATTAATCGTAATGTCTACGCCCAACGGAACCTTTGCGTCCTCATCGAACTTCCGCAGAATGTCGTAAATTTTACAGACAGACACTTTATCACAGTGCTCACATTTGAAATTCGTGATCATTCCATTCTCCTTTCTTCCTTTATACACCCTTGTACTCGCTCATGGCCGCAGATGCTTCTTCCGTCTCTTCGATGAAATACTTCTTCCGTCGAGACTTCTTGAACCGGCAGATCTCCGTGATGTAAATCTCTTTGTGATTTTTTCGGATGAACTGCGCCATGCCACTTGAAATTCGCTTAATACCTTTTCACTTCCTTTAGTCAAAAATAAAAGGGAGGACAGCGCAAACCATCCTCCTTTCATATATAGGAAATTTCCCTGACACTCGTTTTTCCTTTATTTTATAAGGAAAATAAGCATATCTCTAAATGTCTAACACACCAGTTTTCTCCTATTTTTCATATACTCTGCCATGTACTTGTTTTTGTTCTCTTTGGACACTTTTTCTTTACAAGCCGCGCATCTTACCTGCCGATTGCTATTCTTCCGGAACGGCGACCCGCACTTCTCGCAGATTCCAATGTTCCCTACATTATTATATAGATCATAATAAATCCCGATGTTGTCGTAGCAAGCCACTTCCAGAGCGTACTCCCCGTCCTCCGTGCAATCATCCATAAAGTTCAGATAGAACCGCCCGCGATGAAGCGGGGTAATTGCCCCCGCCTCGATCAAATCCGGAATCAGTGTCAAATTCAAGTCCTTCTTACCCGGAATATCTGCCAATTTCTTAATGTTTCGCATAACCGAATCAATCCCGTAGAAGATGTTCGTGTTATACTCTTTATCAAATTTCAGCATCCGGTAATATCTGTCCAACCGCAGACTTACAAGCAGCGTGAACATAAGTTTCTTATGCTCATAGCCTACAGGATATCGGTCAATCACCTCGATGTCATGCTTAAACACGTTGACGTATCCGACGCTCACCAACCGGACGTGCTTGTCCGCAATGCGCAACGCCCGGTTGATTAAAGGAAAGTGAATGTCCGGATTGTAATCCGCCCACTTCTCTTGGCAGAACTTGATCAGAGCTTCCTTCCGTGCTTTTGGTTTGTACTTCATAAAGTCCCGGTAATACAGAACCAATAAACACATCTCCGTATAAATGTGGCTCGTAATAAAACCGTTATGTAAAATCGCGTCTACGTAATCCGTCTCGTTGTACTTGTAATTGTTTGAAATCAATCAAGCACCACCTCCTTCATTTTATAAGTTCTACTCAGGTATGTAATATCGCCGCCCGGATCTCTTACAGGAAACATCACCTCGCCGGATGATTTACTTTTCAAAGTATCGTACAAATACTGCCCACAGATGCTCCACAATAGCTCCTTACTGGACTTTGGGTTCTCCTCGTAGAAGTACCGCACCAGACAGTTCGTGACGAGATACGCGTCGTTACAAGCCTCCGTAAGCGCGTCTAAACACGAGTCGCAGCCCACGCGGAACTTCTGGTAATCCATGAATTCGTCACCCTCAACTTTCGCCGCGTCCTTTTGTACCGCGACAATCCGTGCCATCTTTTTGAACTCGGAGAACACCTTGATAACCGCCTTATACTGATCGTCCGTCGGCAAGTGTTCTTCATTATATAATATAGAGTGGTCGAACGTGCCGCTCTCCTTGATCTTCTTTGCAATCTCGAAGTCAATGCTCTCGATGTACCGGCACAAGAGATTCATCGGAGAATCACTGTACACGAGCGGCATGTACTTGTAGTAGTTATCAAGAAACGCAAGCTGCGCCGAGGTCTTGCGCTCCAGTTTGAGAAGATCCTGCAACTCCATCCGGAACTTGTACTTGCACTCGGAGTTGCATTCCTCTTCGTATTTTTTAAAGTCGTCTCTGGCGTTCTTGTATCTGTATTTGAAGAAGTAGGGATACTTGTTCAGCAGAATACGGTTGTAGAGTTGCGCCTGTTCCGTATCATCATCCTGCTTCTCAATCCAGATCTTCGGAATGCCTTTGACCATTTGTCCGATTTTGGTTTTCTTTTATACCCCCGGTTTCCCGGTATTTCAAAGGGAATAGACTATATCATCACCTCATAGAGGTGCGTGGCACTTCCATTTAAGGGATTTTCACCCGCTCGGAATTTCACCGAGCCGTACTCCTATTGCCGAATTTCACAGCCAAAGGGATAGTCGTTGGACTCTTTCAAGCACCGGATTGCCGACGGCTTCACGTTTCGGGTTCCCCGGTTAGCATCCCCGCTCAGTGCCATTTCCTGCACTTACTATCGCCGGAGACACACCCTGCAAATACAGGTTCACCACGCGCACCTCGCATATCGCTACGCGAGAGGACTCTCATAGGAATCAATTTGTTTGCCCTGTGCTACACAACACTGCCGCAAACGTGAGACGGTCAGATCATACTCGTCACTATCCTCTCCGTAATCCCTTTTGATTAAAGGTAGCATCGAGTACGCAATGCTGCTCTTGTTTGTAATGCTCCCGATGATAGAGCCAAACCCGAATAAATCTGAACGGTAGAGATCCTCGTCCGTAAACAGCATCTTCTTCGGTTTCGGCGCGTCGTATGTCACAGGCAACTCATTTATGTAAGTATGCGTCTTCATGACCTTGTTAGACGTAGACGCAACTATGTCATAGTCGAAATCACTTCCAGCGTACCGAACCGTTTCGTGCCCATACCAATTCAGTATGAATCCCAGATAACAGTACCGATACCACTTTTCTGTTTCTTTGTTTTTCTTCAGGTGCGCGACGACGTGTTCGCTCCTATAGGTAAGAGGGGAACGCATACTGTCCACAACGGTCACGCCGCGCTCGTTCCAATAATTCGAGTAGAACTCATCCTTGCCCAGCAAACCCGTGACCGGCAGCCCGCACACGTGTTCCATAAACGCATACGGATCAGACACCATGACCTGAAAGTTCCCGTCTACGCAAATCTCACCCATACACCCGTTCTGAATCCGCGTCTTTATCATGTCTCGAATTTTCGTCCGCACGAATTTGTCGTTCATCAAATCCGGGCAGAGAATTAAAGACTTGACCCACCAATTGTCCGAGCTACGCATCCAGTTCCGCAGCTTCTCCTCATCGTCAATTCCAGTCAGGTAGAGGAGCATATACGGATAATTCTCATACGACACGCCATCAATCCAATCCACAAACTGCGAGCAGAGTTCCTTTACATCGTGCTCGTCTAGATTGAGCGTCTGTATAAACTGATAATTCAGCGTCAACGTGTCTTTTGCCGCTTTGGGCGTATACTGTGATACGCCCCAAAACAGCTTGTTCTCGTGACAATTGCTTATGTACTGCTCTACCGAATCGAACGAATCCCACATTTTGAATTGAGACTCCGTAAGAATCAAGTCATAATCCCGGAGGTCTGCCTTTATCGGATCTCCGTTTTCATCCTTATAGATGGTATTGACAATGTAATTTCCGCCCGCCACTTGTTCGCAGAATTCGTGAATCGGAAACGTACATACCATTCCCTTAATAAAACTCTGTCGGATACACCATTGCGCCGGAATGTAATCAAGTCCTAGCTCCTTCGCCCACCTCTCTGACAACACCGGAGAGATAAGCCCCATGCCATCCGTGCGGTTCATCTCGACATTTTCTACACGCCTTACCTCTATGTCATCGTCTTCGTTCCAGCCCGTCTCCGTGTCAAAATACGCGTCAAAATCAACCGTATTCTTATAGTCCGGAACCACAATAAATCGCGGCTCCGACACCAGTTTTGTCGCAGACCCCGCGAGTCCGAAATACGCGTTAAACTTGCTCGGCGCTAAAGGCTTGTCCATCTTCCGCCCGTTATTGATTCTTCGCTTCACCTCGTCGATAATGGAAACGTCGCAAAGAACCACTGTTGAATTGCGGGCTTGCCCGGCGGAACATGAGAGCCGCCGGTATTCTCGCCCATTTACTACAATCCCATTCTTGAAGATATAATCGTAATGAGAGTTATCGTCCATCGAAACCGTGATGTATTCGGGAATCTCCATCATATCGTTGATCTTCTTCTGAATCTCACGGATTTTTTCGCCCTTCTCTGGGCTTGCTTTTTGCCGCCTGTAAAAGTCCCTCTGTCTTATCAAATCCTCCAGAACGTCGTGATCCACATTCCGCCCGGTAATGTCTCGGATCGTTCTTAAAAACTGGGAGTCAGACAACGCTATCATCTCGCCATGCCGCCGGGCTTCTTCCGGCGTGAGCACGACATTGTATCCTGACTCCTTTAATCTGGAAGACTTAAACTTATACGTGTAAAAAGGTCGATTCGTCAATATGTACCTCTTATTCCTCGACGTACTCTTCCCATTCGCGATGGAATTTCCGCCGGGATCTTTCTATAAAATCGTCGTTTTCTTCCTCATCGTCCGCAAACGTAAAGTGTTCACAAACGTCACGCTCTTTATATCGCTCGCAATCTTCTTTCCATAAGCATTTTTCGCAGTCCTTCTCTCTCATAGTTCATCCTTTCATTTTGCACCTCCATCCCGGTTGGTTTTTCTTCTAATGGATTCTTCTTTGATATTCTCAAGAGCTTTCTCCATCTCTTTCCTCGTACTGTCCGGCAACGTATCTAAAAACGTCTGCATTACAAGATACATCCCGGCGCAGGTCAGCGTCGCTTCCTCGCACTTCACGTCTGTCACAATAGACTTAATCAGAATGACAATTGCTACTACCAAATACGCGATAAAAAATCCAATCTGCATTTTATCTCCTTACCAAACCCGGATGGGGTCTTCGTTGTATAATCCTTCAAATTTTTTATTGTAAATATCCACTTGAATCGAAACATGGAAGTGTCCAAAATACCACTTCTTAAAATCCAGTAGATACGAATAGAGCTCCAACCTATCCGTCAGAACGTCCGTCGTAAAGGAATCATTTATCCTCTTGACGACGTTGCTCGGCGCAGTGTGAGTAAACACGTAATCCACGCGCCCGGCGGTCATGACATTTCGAAGAGCTTCTTCGTACTCTTCCTCGGACGGCATTTCACGCGACCACCAGCTCTTCCCTTCTTTTCGGTACATCTTATCGATTGAGTCAGCGCCGCCCATCGTAAATATCTTCCGTCTATCAATATCATAAATCTGTCCTCTCATCAAGTGAATTATAGAATCCGTAACTTTATGTACTTTTCCGCCACACCACTCATCTACAGGCATAGCATCAAACGCGTCATGATTCTCGTGGTTTCCGTCGATAAACAGCGTCGTCCACGGTTTGGAATCATACCACTTCTGAACGTATCTGTCTCCCACTCCACAATCCCAGACTCCGCCAAAGTCACCACAGACAAGCACGTAATCAGACTTCTTTAACTTCTTACCAACTTTAAATCGGTGCGCCGCCAATTTGCTCCAGTCAATATCGCCGTGGGTATCACCGCATACATACAAGCTCATTTTTTCTTCTCCTTTATCGAAAGCCATGCGGAACTGACCGCGATACAAACTACCATCGATAACAACCAGCATGTGCCAACCATTGCCCATAAGTACGCCGTCATTCTATTGCGTCCTCCTTCCAACGCGCAGTGAAATCTTTTAGCATCCCCATGTTGCTACTCTTAACATCGAAGTCGATACAATTAGTCATAACACGCCCCAACCGCTTTATACAATTAGAGCAAACTCTCAAATTCGCAAAGCATAACCAGATGGATTGTTCTGTTGCGTAAGGTATCGAAAGTCGTCTTAGCCCGAGTGTGTCTGTTTTTATCTCCTTATGGCATAAATCGCATTCCTGCGTATATGTAACTTTCAATTCACTCATTTGTCATTCTCCTTCCATCTGACGGAATACGTCTCCACGAGTTTATTAATTTCAATGTCGAACAAGTCGTATATCACCGCGCCAAAGCGGTTGTAACACTCAGAGCATATGCTCTCATGCGTCTGTAAATGAAGCACCATCTTCACCATTGCGTTCATAATTCTTGCTTCATTAACCATTTAAAACTCCATCTCTACTTTGTCGTCATACATAGATATACCATATAATTCTCCGGGAATCTCGGCCCATGCGATGACAACCTCCACATAAGGCCTGAGATTTTTGTCGAAGCGTTGAAGACCATTGATATGACAGATCTCAATAACTCCCTCATCTCCAACCCCTTCCATATAATGTCTTACATTCCCATGCCAGATTTTGTTGCCTGTTTCAAAATACATCATTCTTGTTATGATTGGTGCAGGATCGGAATCTTGCCGACGAAATGTCACCTTTACAACATAATCCCCGTCCCGTTTTGGACATCCTTCTTTTTCTACTTCATGATAAATCAGAACGTCATTCTTCATCACGCGCACTCGCCTCCGTTCTCCTGTTCAATAATCGGCAGATGCCCATCCGACTTCATTAGCTCGTAAATAAACAGCCGACCCTTTTGCGTCCAATAAGTATGAACCTTTACATGATTCTCGCCGCCGTCTTCATACCTAAATGTCTTCGTGCTTGTGTACCCTCTCTCCGCATAAGTCTGATACAACAGCCAGATGTCGCCTTGTCTATACTGGACACCTTTTTCGTGGAGATAGTTATTCATCCACCGCGCCGACTTGCCATAGTCTTTCGCAATTGCCGTAATGGAAATCAAATCCTCACACTGGAGAACCACATCGTAATATGTAGCTTTCGGCTGAAGCTCCGCGATCTGTTGACTCTGAACACCGACCGTCTGTTCAAGCTGTCTGTTCTTCTCGTTGACTTCTCGAACGGTTGCAAGCGTCGCCCGGAGCATCGCTTTTGTGGATTCCTCTACTTGAGAAAAATACGTCTCAATAAAAAGTTCATCATTATTTACGTAACCGCCAGTTTTGCGAATAGTGGGAATAACATCGTGTGTGATCCAGCGCTTAAACTCCTTCGCTTCAGGCTTGCGCGATCCAAGCACCAAAACATACAACCCGGGCTCGTTAATTGCTGTCATACTCTGTTGCCCGCCTCGGGTGTCGGTTAAAACTACACCCTTTTCATCTTCGTCTAAACGCTGTACAGCATCTCGACTATTGGAAATCTCTAACGCCCTGCATACGTCCGCCGCGACAAACCACGGCTCCCCATTTATCACCACGGTTCTAATCTCACCAAACTTCTCATTCTCAAAAATCTTTACTTCGTTCATTCGTTACCCTTTCTCAAAATCCTTTCAATTTCTTTTAAGAGATTATTTATCTCCGCCCTGTCCCGCCAGTCCACTTCCTCATCACACGCCACCAAATCCTTCAACTCCTTTATCACATCCGCCACACGAGCATAATGCTTGTACCGCTGATACACAATGCAGCCATCGCCCACCAGTATCTCTAAAGGCGTCCCCGGCAGCCATCCAAATCTCTGGCACACGTCTCTCGGAATCAAAACGCGCCCGACTTCATCGACTTTTCGAACAATAGAAACTCCATCTTTCATTTTGCACACCACCTCTCATAGGAGTATGCCCAACCAACACGCTTTGATTCTAACCGCATTTTTAAACTGCGATCATCCAACTCTCTCCTCAAACGCGATGCGATACGCTTCTTTGTCTGCGTATAAATCACGAAGTGCGCCCGGATATGTACCTTCTGCAACCTTAGTTCTGTATTTGCCATCCCGCATAACATACGCTTTGTAAAGGTAATCCGTTGTGTAATTCCGCTCCCGGACGTGTCTCAAGTTTCTCTGGATAAGTGCTTCTACCTGTGTCATCTATCTTCTCCTTTTTATTCGATACCAATATTTTTGCGAAACTCTTCCGCAGTAGCCCTACCCATCTCAAAATCAATATAATCCGCGAGATGATCTCCCCATCCAATGGACGGAGTGTCACAAAGACACCGCCGGATTTTTCTTATAGCCTCCGCCGGATCTATGTGCTCTTTCGATGCGTCTACGCAAACCTCTCCTATTCTGGACTTACAACGATAAAGCTGCTCTGCCAGATAAACAAGCTGTTCCTTTGTCAACTGGTTCAACATTTCTTTCGTAAAATCGTTCACGCGCACACCTCATCCTTCACATCTCGCAAAATCTTCCGTAAATACGAATCTGTCTTTCATAAAATGCCCGAGCCCGACGCATCTCCCTTCATAAAAGACCAGTCTGCAAGGGACGTGTTTAATCTCAGACAAATCCACTCCGTCCTCTTTTGACAAATCAAACAGCTTGATAAACGCTTGAATCACATACCCAAGGTTTTTAGTGTTGTTGTAACTTGACATAGGCGTTACGTTATCGCACCGGACGACGAAGCAAGCTACATTCCCAAAATGGGCAATCACTCTGATATCCACGCTTCTGATAATGTCGTTTTCAATCTCGCAGCCAAGCTCTTCAACTTCCCGCCGCGTTTTTACAGTCTCTTCAAATCTCATGTCTCACCTCAAAATTAATTGGGATGCTTTTCGTACGGGAATTCTATTTTTATAGGCTCTGAGTGTCCATACACACTGGTTTTCAACTCGTGAATGTTGATACGAAACCAATCGCAAAACCAATGCCCATTGCAGTATTTTAGATCACCCGTAAAATCCACGTCATAAGTTGCTTTGACATTCTCCGCCCAGCTTCTTGCAATTTCCTCTTCTGTATTCCCGAAAGCTACAGCGTAGTACATCCATCCACTCCAACCTTCGCTACCCTGTTCACAAGCACTAAGTAAATAACACAGCCACTCTTTCTTTCTATCCATTATCTCACCACCACATTGCACTGAACACAACCGCCCAGATTTTTACGACATCTTCCATTTTCTTCTGCTTTTCTTCCTCTAAATGATAATCTCCGTACCCGCCGGTAAGCGCGATTTCGCACCCCTCGATCATCTTGTTTATAAGCTCAAATTGCGTATACACCTCTCCGTCGAACTCAAACTTGTGAAAATCAAGGTCAATGCAGTTCACTTCCAAGAACACCTTCAACCGCTCGTACAGCCAAGCGAAGAACATAAAATTCATGTTCCACGTCTCGTATTCGGCGAAGCCCCATTCTTTGATTTGCTGATTCCATTTCTGCCACCGGAGATCCGTTTTGCCCAGTCCTTCCAGAACCTCATCCGGGAGTCCAATTTCGTTCAGATATTTACGTGCCATCTTTACATCCTCTCGTAAGTGACTTCCGTCCGCGTCACAACTTTCTCTACTTTCTTCACTCTATACGGCTGATAATAAAATTCATCCTCCTGACACTCTGTCAGTCCCCGCATCCATTTAATCCCCCACAATTCTCCATCGAGGTTAATTACTGTAAACATTCCTCGCTGCCAACGATGTTCCCCTCTTTCTTCTTCATATTCTTCTTCGCTCTCCCAAACAAGCGTTCTAATTTCGTATTCGTCAAGTTCCTCTCCGCGCCGTAATTTGGCTACGATTTCTTCATATGTAAGTTCTTCCATTTTCATTTTCTTTAAAAAACTCCTTTAAACTTTCGTTTGTAATAATATCTCTCCGGCGATACGCTTCTCGCCACGGGGTTTGCCTATGCACAATATCTGTCAGCCCGGCGGCACTGTACTTTGCACACTCGTCGATGACCCCGTCCGCCAGTTTCTTATCTCTCTTGTTAAACGGACAGAAACCATCGTCCTGTAGCAGAGGAATGGCAGCCCCGCCGTATATCCTGTAACGGTAATACACCACGGGAACAACGGGGCCAAAATCCCACGCCTCAATCTGCTCCGCAAAGCACGGCATATTTTGTACAACCAAGAACTCTGCCTGAATAAAGTAGAGGACTTTCTGTAGCTTTAAGTTGCTTATCGCGCCCGCTCGGTTACTTCTGACGATCACATACCGGGCTACGTCAAGAACAGAGTACATATCAGCCAGCATCGTCCATTCCAAAATTTGCAAGCATACTTACGCGATTAGCATACTCACTCCTGAGAACAAACCTCTGTCGCTCCAGATAATCAATCGCTTCATCCACCGGGACTTTATACCACTCTCCAAAAGTTCTGTAATCCGCAAAATGGGAGTGAACATCGCTCTCAATGCTATAAGCATTGCTGCATACCACAGACTGATATAACAACTCAAGCTCCACTCCGGCTCCGGTTTGTAGTTGCTGCAATCTCTTCTGGACGTCATGTGCAACTCCAATCTTTACGGTATCATTCAGTGGATTTTTGATGATATACACGAACTGTCGGTTGCTATTATTCTGGGGCAATACGGATTCAAGAACCCGCGCCTTATACATCTCGGCGATCTTCTCCTCCATTTTTGCAAACGCATTTATGTATTGGATTTTAAAGACGTCGGCTTGTACGCCAGTCATGCTCAAAGCAATGAAGCTAAACCCTTGTTTGTCCAGCTCGTACTGCCTATGAGCTTGACCATCTTCGGCGATATATTGAGCCTCGCGGATATGCGCGGCTGAAAATTCAGCCACGGTGCCATCGATAGAGTTGATCTTGTTGTCAATCATTTGAAGAATGTTTTTATGACTTCTCTGGAACTTCTTAGAAATCATCGCGCTCGTTGTCATTGGAACACCGTTTTTTGTATACACCAGCCCCTCGATTTCACCGCAATATTCGATAGATTCTAGTGCTTTTACCGATTCGACTGTCCTAGGAAGCATCTCGTCAAACAGCCATTGCTCAAACTCCTCGGCAGATTCCATTTTGCTACGAACGATCAGTCGGTAAACATCACCCTCCGGAATAAACGTCATATCAATTGTTTGCAATGCGGGCGTTCCGTCGGACTTAACTCCGGTCTGTACCCCCACTGAACGTTTCGTTCCACGGGGGCAATGGTCACGAATTGCCTTTCGTGGATTGGTGTATTCCAACGCCCGGGCAACGTCCGTCCCGCAGAACAGAACTCCATCGTCCTCTATCAAAACCCGCACCTCTCCAAACTTCTGATTTACCAAAGACTTCACCAAGTCAAATCTATCCATATCATCCTTCCTTTCTATCCTTTAAAGGCAAATTTCATGCGCATATTTGCGCCGGTGTTTCGTGTCCCTCATTCCCCAACAATCAATCGCACCACCTCCTCTCTATTCTCCCCATCAAACTACAACCGCCGCAACCTGATCCGCATGACCTACAATGTCTTCTACATCCACCGCGCATCTCCGGCACATCGCAATCGCAACGGATACCCCGGCGATAACCTCTTCTTCCGTCAGCGTGTTCAGCTTGCTACCGGATTTGCTCCGCCCGGCAACACTGATTCCTTCCTTATAAAGCAGCTCTTTGTAGAACGCCCTCCACGCACCTGCAAAATCGTTGTCCATATGTACCGCAGCGTATTTTCGAATCAATGCGTTAAGTAACGCGCGGGAATCCCACATCGTAATGGCACCAACGAGCGCACTGTTCTCCGCCTTTAGAGAAGAAACGGAAGACTCAAGCTCAACCACCTTCGCTTCGGCAATGTCCGCCCGCGCTTTTTCGTCGAGCATTCGCTGCGCCATCATCACGATCATATCCGGATTGTTTATCATCTGCTGAAGAGTACTCTCCGTCGCGTACATCCCGTGTTTTCTGATAGAAGGAAGGATCTCAGATGTCACCCAGTGCTTGAATCGTTTCGCGCTCTCCAGTTTGCTACTAAACACCAATGAATACACACCAGATTCATTGATAAGTGCAGTTTTTGTTTGACCAATAGGCACATTCCCGTTTTGGGAATCTGCTATATCAACCATTCTAAATGTCTTGTCATCATCGTCAACGTGTGTCATTACAGCTTTACTTGCATTTGAGTACCCTAACGCTTCCGCCACGTCTTTCCCGACGAACCAAGGTTCTCCATCAATCATAATCGTTCTCATCTTTCCGAATTCTGCGTTCTCAAATACAGTCATCGCGCCCGCGTTACTCACTTTCATCTCCATCTCACCCTCCATTTTCGATATTGTATACATAAATGTACATAAAACATTGATAGGGGATATTTAAACCTCGGATTGCTCCGAGACTTGCCCCTCATCGAGCACAACCGACTTCCGCACGGGAACCGGCCGCCCTTTATTGTATTGGTTCTTCCACTTCTTCCGCCCGGCAAACTCTCTTCCGTGCCCGCCGTCCTTCAGATTCTCAAGCCACTCTTTCAAAATCCGCCGCATACGGGATGATGGAACATATAGCGTAATATCCCGCCCGGAGCGCACAGCCGACCGCCAGACCCACTGCACCATCTCGGACAGCGCGTACCCCTCCGAGTCGAGATAGCAATGTCTGGACTCGAAGTACCGCTTCACGGCGGGGTTAAGAAAGATGTTGACGCAGTAGGCGACGAACCATCGGTCGCAATACTCGTTGCTGGCGCGGGCGTTGCACGGAACAAACCCGCTCTTATAGCCATGAGTGTCGATTTTATCTACCGACTCCTTGAAGACCGTCCACATAGCATCAGAGCATTTTGCTCCTTCTTGCGTAGCCGCCCAGCGAATGTTGTTGCCTATCTGCTTCAGGAGCCCGTTCGTTTTTCGCTTCCGCTCGTACCAGCTGACGCACAGCGCGTTCTCGTCCTCGCCGATAGAGTTCATACGCTCATCGTCTATGATATGTATGTGGTCGATGATCTCTGCCGCATACGGAGGATCCACAATCTCGTCCGTAAAAACGTACCCGGCGAAGGTCTTTTCTACGCCTATAAAGGAATAATCCAGACCCATGATATCGAACAGCGCTCGCTGCATCTGGAACGGGAACAGGTATGTAAGAAGCGTCACGCTTTCAAAGCTCGTGTACTCCTCACCAGAGAGCTTCCTATAGAAGTAACCCTCGTTATAGATCATCGGATCCCCGGACAGCGCAGATTTCATAAACGAGTACATCCGCCCGTTGTAGTCCTTCTCCACCCATTTCACTTCCCCGTCCTCGTCTATGTCAATCAACCCCGCCCGGAGGCAGATATCGAAGTCCTCTTCACAGAATTCTATCCCCCCGGTCATCTTGAGTCCAGTCTCGTAAATGCACTCGTCCAGCACAAGGTGGTAGTGATTCTTCCGGACAAGCTGTAGCGCGTCGGCGTCTAGTGTGCCGAAGAGGTTGTGTGTAGTGGCAATGTTCTCCCCGGCGGCGAGCAAGTCCTTTAAGCCGAACAGCTTGCGTTGCTTCTTCCGCGCCGGTTCTTTGAAGTCCTTCCGCTGGCAGGATGTCTTGATCCGCTCGACCTCCGATAGATACGGAGTAACGAACACGAACTTCATATCGTCCGACGAGTCGTTTATCCATTTGATGGCAGCCTCCGTCTTCCCGCTGCCCATGATCGCGTCACAAATTCTGATTCCTTTAGCCTCCAAATTCTGTCCTTTCTCTGCCCGTTTTTGGCGGTCAAAAATACCCAATGGAAGGATTGCTCCCATTAAAATTTTTAGCACTCCCTTTTCCCTTTACGCTGGCTGGAAAAAATCGTGCCGTGCTTAAATGCGTACTTAGTCGTTTGAGCAGCTACATACACAAGGAGGGAACTCCTCGCATGTAACTAACGGAGGGGCTCGTCGTTCCTCCCTATCTATGTATGTATCTGCCCCACTGGCAGGTGCCCTTTATTACTACTATGACGATGGCTTTCTCTCCGTCCGGGATTTCGACTTTCCGATAATGCTGACGCATCGGAAACTCTCATGCCGGACTCAAGCCATCTTCGACAGATTGCAGTGACTCGCACATTTTATGCTCGGAAATCTACCTGCGATTTCCTGCGCTGATATGTTACCGCAAATGTTTTTCAGAAGTCCTATAGTAAAAGCCATAGCCCTTCTTCAAATCCATTTGCGGATTATCAATTCGCTTACGCGAGGATTTTTCGCTACGTTAATTCTACCACATCCATCCTCATTTGTCAACGTTTTTGTACAATTGCATTTGTTAATTCTTTATGAACACAACTTTTCCAGTAAAGAAAAGCTGAGCTTCAAATAGAGAGCAATGCTATATCGTTAGTAACTGGCGATACAGTTCAGCTAAGGATTTTAAGTCTGACTGTAGATACAGTATGCCTCCGGTAAAGATTTATATTTTATTTTTTCTCTCTTTTATAAGATCGTTCGTTTTCTTCTCTATTTTAAGTGCATCTATATCGTTAGTATCCTGTAGATAAAGCAATACTAAAAACGGTAAGTAATACTACAACCCTAGTAACTAGCGATAAAGTGAAACTAAAAATCTTAAGCAATACTAAGGATACAGTAAGGAACTCCGGTAAAGTTTTGAATTCAATTCTCTTCCTTTCTTATTATATCGTACGTTTAGCAAAAGACGTGAAGTTTATCTGTATCGTTAATAACTAGAGATATAGTAATACTAGAAATCTTAAGCTTCACTATATCTACAGTAACTGAAATCTCACTTCAAATTTTCTTCCATAACCGTTTACTTATCATTTTTCTTTTTCTATAAGCCAATAAAAACAAAAAATCCTGAAAGCGAAACTACAGATTTCAGGAAAATTTTTGAGCTATAGGAATTTAAATACAATATATTTGTTATGCCTTTAAGAAACAAAAGACAGCCCGGCGGGCAGAATGTTTCATTCATTCTTATTGGCTATCATTTTTATTTTATTCATTCCTTTTATTCATCAGTTCAACTTTTTTAACTATTTTTAAATTCTTTCAGATGATTTTAATTTTGGGACATTATTCGCTATCGGCAGCTGTTTATATGCGGGTAAATGTAAAAGATTCGAAAGGTACTATTTTGAGCGGGATATATGAAAAAAATGAGGTATAAATTTGAAAAGAGAAGGAGGGGGAGAAGAGGGGAGCGGAAAATATGAAGAAAATTGAGGTCAGATCGAGAAGGAACAGCTATCACAAATGTCCGGGTATATCGTACTATATCCCTATGTAAACCATGCCCATATGGGCTTGTATGAGCCTCTACGGGCTTTGTGGGCTGTGCAAGCTATAGGGGTATGGCTTTTTCTTTAGATTCTGCCATCTTTCTGGTATTTTTTGGCATTTATGGCATTCTGTTTATATTTGATAAAACGCTTTAGCAATTCATTCCAAAAAATGGAAAAGTGGATATAAAATATAATGATTCCTTATTGATAATCATTCTCAATAAGATACTTCCATTTCGCCTTACG
>ERZ1026844.279-NODE-279-length-40919-cov-11.190926_pt1 | contig 40919 bp, 41 predicted proteins | sample MGYA00380152_ERZ1026844 | MGnify/ENA primary metagenome ERZ1026844 (study PRJEB33269, sample SAMEA4719788) | human gut metagenome | biome: human-associated habitat; feature: organic feature; material: feces | place: Cameroon | collected 2013-10 ... | reverse complement strand
CCAGCCAAAGGAGAACCTAAAAGGAAAGTCACCGCTGGAGATGATGGAGTTCCTAAGTCCAGATTTATATAAGAAATTCATAGAATTTGGAATCAAGAAAATAGAAAATGATGAAATCATTTTAAAACCATATTTATTAAAAGAAGATAACTAAAATCATTCGGAGAATGTATGAAACATGAGATGCAGACTGACAATAGCACATGCAGTCAAAGTGGAATTTAGTCTTACACCCGAAAAAATGAACGAAATTCCATAGCTTTATTGTGCCTCAAAATACCATGATTTCTGTCATTAAAGTCACATTTCTTGTATACGAATGATTAAGTTCCATTCCTAAAACAAAAAGAATATCAGAACTAATATCTGATATTCTTATGGAAATATAATCCTGAACGACTAAATTCCACATTATTTTTGTTCCGTTTTAAAGTGGAATTTAACTTTTCACTTTAGCATTATTTCATTTTCTTGATTTGACCACATTTTTACGATAGCGACCTATGTTTTATACTGCATCAGGCACGGTTTCATGCAAGTTCATTTTAAACATTACATTCTCCATATGAGACTTTTCTGCAATATGATTGTAGATATCCATTGTGATCAGTGCATCTGAATGACACATGACATACTGTATGACTTCGGGATTCACTGTATTTTTCCTCTTTCGCAAAAGAAAAAGGAAAGAAAAAGTTTTTGGATTGTAATCCCAAAACTATTGATTATTTTGCATTTATGGGAATGAAAATTAACTGTTGAGCGTCACTTTATTTACTACTAAAAGACACATAATCAATCAAATGAAAAGGCATTACAGACAAATATGCTCTGTTTCTATTCATATTATTTGTAATGCCTTTTTATATTATTATGTGTAAAAAGAAAGAGAAAGAAACGTTTATCCAACATAACTCTTCAAAACATTTCTATCCCTAACAACGAGATTTACGATAATCTGTTTATTTCTCAATATCTTCCATAGAAATTAGTTCCTGTGATACATCCACCTGGGAGAAACGAAGACCATGATCCTCATACTCAAATTCTCCTCTTTGATTATCTATTGGATCGATACGTAGCCATTTTTTCTCAGGCATGAATTCTTTTTGGATTTCAGAATTAGCTGGCATACGGAAAATGTCCAAATTCCCAAAGTAATAATTCCAACGCTCTTTGTCTCCTTCACGCCATGCACTTCCACCAAAAGAAGGATCAGCAAAGACCCATCCATAAGGTGCTACATAGAATTGTGCCCAATCATGGCATCCTGTATAATACTTCGTTGCATAAAGACCTGACTGCCAACGTGCTGGAATTCCAGACATTCGGCAAAGTGTGATGAATAGTAGTGCCTGTACACCACAATCACCTTTTAGGTTGATTGCACAGTATTCTGGAATACACTCAATTGTAAAATATTCTCTCATGAAAGAATACATCACTTTTGTTGTCACAAAATCATAGAATCGATGTGCCAAAATAATTGGATTCGTCTCAACTCCTGCCAGTTCATCTCTTAATTCTCTTAAGTAAGGAGTAAATACAATATGTGGTGCCTGTTCTTCCAGATAAAAATCTGGCTGTTGGTCAGATACCTTGGCAGAATCTAATTCTACATAATTTACATGATAGTCAAATGAATAATCTACCATAAATTCCTGATTCGCTTTCAGTTCAGTCTCAAAATATACTGTTCTCTGTGGTGCATCAAGAGGTGCTATATATGTAATTTCTGGACTAGATGCATTGATTTCTACATTAGAAACCTGCTCATATACCTTTGGAATTGGAAGATGTACACGCACCTTGCGTCCTATCTCTTCAAATTCTTTCTTAGCTTTTATTGTTGAACGTATACGAGTATGTACAGTTCTTCCTCCATGCTCCTTCATATAATCTATATTCTCGTTCAGTAGCTTCTGATTTAGATTGTTTTGTTTTTCATCCTCTGGATTTTCTGCAATAACACGCTGGGCAAAGTCTGGACGCGTCTTAATGAGATTTTCATAGAATCGACGCTGAAAATGCACCTCGCCATCAATATAAATCCAATCTGCCGCACTGATTTCCTTCAGATAATCCAACTCTTCTTTTTTAAAATCACGTAGATGACTCGTCATAATCTCCAATGCTTCATCATAAGTAAATGGATATTCATTTCCACTCATGACACCAATAACTTCCTGTTCGATTTCTAGACGTTTTCTAAGCGCCTGTGGAATATCCTTCTCTTCTAAGAAATAACGAATCATTTTCTGGGCTCCAGCATAATCACCATAAATTTTTAATTTCAGAATGTCCTCTGGAAGTGGAACATTCATAAAAGATAAATCCTGATACATGAGTTTATACCTCCTCGTATACTAATTTCTATTAATGTTCAAAACCAATAAATCCAGAATTGCATGAGTCATGTTCTTTGTTGCAGTAATACCCACATTACTCTCAATATAAAAAGATACTTTATTTTTCATATGAATTGTACTTGGTTTACTATAAATAATTATACTGTATTTTTTTATAACGTAAGTCAATTTATTTTCTAAGTTTGGGATATCCACTTTATATCCTCCTCTTATTTCTTTAACAATCTTTTCACCTTCCTTTTTCCGTATATTCTATTTGTAACTCATCAGCCAGATAGAGATCACTCATACAATGCATATCAGAAATGCCTTCTCTCATCAACTGATATGTCATAGAATGATAGAAGAAATCTAATGCATCGTCTAATGAGAGTCCCTGCTTTTTCGCAAAGCATTCAATGACACGACTATATTTTTTCTGAAGAAGAATTGGGTTTGCCATCATAATACTTCACTTCCTTCAAAATGTAATAAAGAGAGAGCTTTATCTGTTCGAAAACATACTTGCAGATTCGGTTTCTCATAACGCAAACGGTTAATGGCTTCAGTTTTATTAATGAGTCCATCAAAAAACAGTTCTATCGTATTAAAAACCTTATCATTCGCAATTCCACCTACAACAAGATCATAATCTGTCGAATCTTTTCCAGTACGACAATTTAATATGAAATCTAGCCATTTTTCAGAGTAAGAATCAAATTTTAAGGTTTTCAGTTTTACTTCTTGATTTTCATCAAAAGTATATCGTGATATGACCTCAGCTTTCCTACGTTGTTTAAATCTACCGCACCATTTTTCAGCTTGTTCATAAAGTGGAGTAACATAGAACCCTCGACCAAAATCCAAATTAGGACGAGAATGCATTAAACTATGGCTTTGCAACTTCTAGAAAAGATTCATGATAAAAAATCATATCTTCACTCCCCTTTCTTTCATTACATCAATGATATCTTCCACAATATATTCTTTGCTTTGAGTATGTAATACTTCATATTCAGGAATAATATAGTCATATAGAATATCACTCTGTTTGGTTAATGCTTTGTAAACATCTATAGCATCAACTCCTAGATTAGCTGCTAGATTTTCAATACAGAATACCGCAAATTCTAATTCATTGGAATTCTTTATTTTTTCATTATTCATCATACACACCCTCTTCTTAGATATAATCATATCATAGAATTATGATCAGTGGACCACCCACAACTTAAGATACATTGTTCTTTCCTAATCTTTTTATGTAGGAAAGTAATTACCCACATATAATCTATACGCTAAGGATTCTAAAATTTCTTCTTCAAACATATTATCGGCATTCAACTTGCTTCCTATAAAAGTGGAAGTTTTCTGCCATATCTTTAGACGAAAATAGAATCTATTCCGACTCCCCTCTATTCATCATTGAACGTATTTTCTGCATACGTTCATCTAGTTTAGCACTTTCTACTGAGCAGTCATAAAGTTCCTGTGCAATAAGTTTTGCTTCATCTTCAGGAATGTTCTTCTTATAACGTAGCTTATGTTCTAGACTTGCCCAGAAATCCATCGCAATCGTACGTAATTGTACTTCTACATAGACATACTTCTTAGTCTTCTGTAAGAAGATGGGAACCTGCACAATTAAGTGTAAACTACGATAACCACTTGGTTTAGGATTCTTAATATAGTCCTTCATTTCAATCAAAGTAATATCATCCTGTCTTAAGAAACTATCAGCCAGTTCATAAATATCTTCAGGAAACGAACAAACTACTCTCACGCCTGCAATATCTCTTATATTTTCTTCTAATGATTCCATAGTCATTGGAATATTCTTACGTCTTACTTTTCTCGCAATACTATCATATGATTTAATACGTGACTTGATGCTTTCAATAGGATTGCCATCATATTCTAAAGAATATTCCTGATCTAATACTCTAAATTTTGTTTCTATCTCCATCACCGCACAACGATAATAAGACATTAAAAGATCAAATGGCTTCTTGTTTTTATCCAATAAATCTAAGAATTCATCAGAGAGGATACTCTGTTTCATGAATTCTTCTCTTTTTTGTTCGATGATCTTAAATCCATTTCTTTTTATATCTTCTAGACTTTTCATATATTTATCCTTCTTTCAATCTCTATTATTATAATGTATTTCTATGTAAAAAAGAACTGAGAATCTCAGTTCATATGTTCAAGTGCTTCCTTGAATTGTTTTCTAAATAGTAATACTGTAAATGTAATCGCAAAAAGATCTGCCACTGGTTCAGCCAAGTAGACAGCCATTGTCTTATCCATAAGTAATGCAGGCATAATATAAATAAGTGGTATTAAGAGAATGAATTTTCTTGTTACTGCCACTATTACAGATGCTTTCGCATTACCTAAAGCCACAAATGTCATCTGACAGGCAATCTGAATTCCAAATAATCCGACAACTGCCATATAAATTCTAAGTGCCTTTGTCGTAAAGAGTGACAACTCTGGCGCATTCGTAAAGAGCCCTACAAATAATTGTGGGAAAATCTGAATCAAAAGCCAGATAGCCATGGAGAATAGTAAAGAGACTTTAACTAATAATTTAAATGTCTTTTGTACACGTTCTTTATTTTTAGCCCCATAGTTATAGCTGATGATTGGCTGAGCACCCTGTCCTAATCCCTGTAAAGGAAGCATCGCAAACTGCATGACACTCGTCAAGATCGTCATCGCACCAACCGCAATGTCTCCTCCATATTTTAATAAAGAAGAATTGAAGCAGACCTGGATGACACTTTCACTCGACTGCATGACAAAAGTAGAAAGTCCTAAGGCAAGACATGGTAAGATAACTGAGTTATCTAGAGATAAGTTCTTCTTTCTTATTTTAAGTTTTGTCTTCTTACCAAACAGGAAGCTTAAAACATAAAGACATGAACAGCCCTGTGAGATGATTGTCGCAAGAGCTGCCCCTTTGACACCTAGATTGAATCCAAAGATTAAAATCGGGTCGAGCATGACATTACATAATGCCCCTATGACAACAGAAATCATCCCATTCTTCGCAAAACCCTGAGCAGTAATAAACATATTCATGCCAAGTGTCAATTGGACAAAAAGTGTTCCTATGGCATATATATTCATATATTCTACTGCATAGGTAATAGTATTACTGCTTGCCCCAAAGGCAAGTAAGAAGGTACGGTTTCCAAAGAAAAGAATAAGTGTTAATACAACAGAGACAATAATCTGTGTAATAAAACAGTTTCCTAATATCTTTTCTGCATGATCATGATTGCCCTGTCCCATATAGATAGAAGCACGTGGTGCACCACCATTACCTACAAGTGATGCAAAGGCTGTCACAATCATAATTAACGGCATACAGACACCCACTCCTGTTAAGGCAAGGGCACCAGTATGCGGGATATGACCAATAAACATACGGTCTACAATATTGTAAAGCATGTTGATTAATTGGGCTATGACTGTAGGCAGGGCAAGTTGTCTTAATAGTTTACCGACTGGTTCAGTCGCAAGAAAGTCTTTATTTTCTGTCATCTTATCCTCCTATTCTCTGAGATTCAATAAAAATGAGATCTTCACTATTTTCTATTGTCAAGATACCATGACATTGATTAGAGATACATAATGGATCATGAGGTTCTAATATATAGCCATCAAGTGGATAATCACAATCCTTTAATGTGAGAGTACAGCTCTTTTCAGTAAAGCATGAAAAGTATTTATATTCAGTACAATCTATCTGATGAACTCCTTTAGGTAATAAATAGATTCTATTGATATCATCATAGAGTGTAATCCTAATATCAGGATGTTGTCTTAAATAAATCAGTACACCTAAAAAATGATCAATACGTCCACCAATAACACCATAAAGGTCTATTTCATCATACCCTCTATTAAGTGCTTCACTAATAGCGAGTTCTGTATCTGTTTCATCCTTATGTGTAGGAAAAGTAAGTACTTCCAATCCTTGTAGATATTCTTTATGTTCTAAAGAATCAAAGTCTCCAATTGCGAATAACGGTTGAATAGATTGACGGTGCAGATGTTCTAAACCACCATCAACTGCAATATAAGGGATGTCTTTATTAAAGACATCCCCATTATTCATACTTGCGTATAAGCCTATTTTCATTTGAGTGAATCAATAGCTTCCTGTCTGTTTTCTGCCTTGAAGACATAGCTTCCAGCCACAAGAACATCTGCCCCAGCTCCACGGCATAGGTTGGCTGTATTTTCATTGATTCCACCATCTACTTCAATAAGATAGCGTCTATCATTTCTGATTTCTTTTAATTCAGTAATCTTATCTAAAGCTGAAGGATTGAATGACTGACCACCAAATCCTGGTTCAACGCTCATTACAAGAACCATATCTAAATCATCTAGGAATGGTTTAACAGCTTCTACATCAGTACCTGGTTTAATAGAGATAGAAGCAAGACATCCTGCATCATGAATACGCTGAATAAGAACACGTGCTTCCTGCACGCTTGATACAGCTTCAATATGGAATGTAATGAGGTCTGCACCTGCATTAATGAATTCATCTAAATACTGACCTGGATCAGTGATCATTAAATGAACATCAATAAATAAATCAGTGACAGCACGGACATTACTTAAGATACTATAACCAAATGAAATATTTGGGACAAAGTGTCCATCCATGACATCATAATGAATCCATGACTTTCCTCCATCATAGATTGTATCAATATCTTCTTTAAGATGCGCAAAATCAGCGGATAATACTGAAGGTGCAATTTTAACCATATCGTTTATCTTTCCTTTCTTTTACCTGCTTTAATAGCTGCAGATAATCTTCATATCTTGTTTGATCTATATCTCCTGCTTCAACAGCTTCTTTGACAGCACACTTCGGTTCACTATCATGTAAACACCCTCTAAACTTACAATGATGAGATAATTCTCTAAAATCATGATAAGTACTCGCAAGTTCTACTGGTTCCATCTTAAGTTCTAATGAAGAGAAACCTGGTGTGTCGGCAATATAGCCACCATACATCGGAATCAGTTCAACATGTCTTGTCGTATGTTTTCCTCTTCCTAATGCCTGTGAGATTTCATTTGTTTCAATATTCAGTTCAATGTTTAAGGCATTCAAAAGACTAGATTTACCTACACCACTCTGCCCTGTCACAACTGTAACACGGTTCTTTAAAAGCGGCTTGATCTCTTCAATACCATCATTTTCTTTACTTGATACAAAATATAGATCATATGCATTGTACTTCTTTTTGATAACAGGAACAAGTTCTCTATTAAGATCTATTTTCGTAATAATGATAATCGGCTTAATCTTCTCATATTCAACCATTGCGAGGAACTGATCAAGAAGCATCTGATCAAAATCCGGCTCTGCAATAGAAAATACTAGAAGAGCTTGATCAATATTACAGATAGGAGGTCTTTCTAACTGGTTATGTCTTTCTTCAAGAGAAAGAATATAACCTGAACCATCCTTTTCTTCCTGGAAACTGCAGAAGTCTCCTACAAGAGGCTTCTGCCCTCTGTTTCTAAATTTACCACGTGCCTTGCAGCTTACAACCTTTTCGCCTGTATCTACATAGTAGAACCCTGCAAGGACTTTTATAATTTGACCTTTAGGCATATATTCTCCTATTCTGACTGTGCTGATGTACTATCGTCATCATCATCTTCTGGTAAATCAGGCTGAGAAGGTGTAGTTGTTGTAGTTGGTTTCTTATCATAATAATATAAGATAATTTCAGTGCCCTTACTTGTCACCTGAGTATATGGTGCAACAGACTGTTTCACCACTGTATTAATAGACATAGAGTTGATTGTTGCACTATCAGTTGGTGATGGAAGAACAGATAATTTCACATTAGTGAAGCCCTGGCTTTCTAATGTTGATTTTGCGGCATTGATATCCTGACCATAAAGTGATGGAACAGTAATAGTAACACCCTTAGAAACTGTTAAAGTGATGATCTTACCTTTTTCATTAGGATCCTGTTTTTCTCCTTCAGAAATAGACTGTCCAATAACGATACCTTCTTTATATTCATCATCAGACTTTTCATACTTCTTTACCTTATAGCCAAGCTTTGTAAGCTTCTTATAAGCCGTGTCATAAGAGACACCTGTATAATCTTCCATGACAATATATTTACCCTTAGAAAGAGTTAATGTGACTGTATCACCCTCATTAATAGCGTGACCTGCCTCTGGATCTGTTGCCACTACAAGACCTTTTTCATATTTATCACTTAATTCATAGTTGACATCATCAGAAACTTTATAGCCCTTATCAATTAATAAAGCTGTCGCTTCTTTTTCAGTCTTACCTACTAAATCCATCATTGTGCCATCTTTAGTACCACTTAGTAAGAAGAAACCTGCCACAATCGCAAGACATACAATGACAGCACCAATCGCTGCACCAATCGCAATCTTCTTTTTCTTGTCCATTGGTTCTTTCTTCTTTTCATCCTGAGGCTTGATTTCTTCAACTTCTGTTTGTGTTGTTTCAGGATCAATAGGTGCAGTTTTAGTAAAGAACTGTGAATCGCTCGCAATAATAGTTGGATCAGTGTTGACTTGATCAAAAGTAAGCTTTTCTTCATCTAAACGATCTAAACATGTTTCTAAATCATCTAACATATCATCTGCACATTGATAACGATTATTTGTATTCTTAGCAGTTGCTTTAATAATGATGTTTTCTACTGACTGTGGAATGGCTGGATTATAAGCACGTACGGATGGAATTTCATCACGCATATGCTTTAATGCGATATTAACTGGAGATTCACCATTAAATGGGACATCTCCTCTTAATAATTCATAGAAGACAACACCTAACGCATAAATATCACTTTGTGGTGTTGCTTTTTCACCTCTTGCGATTTCTGGTGCAAGATAATGAAGTGAGCCCATGATTGTATCAGTCTGAGTCACCTGTGATAAAGACTGAATAGAGGCGATACCGAAATCCGCAATCTTTACAATACCAGAATCAGTGACAAGAATATTCTGAGGCTTCAAATCACGATGAACAATACCCATAGAATGTGCAAGTGCAGTGGCTGAAGCGACCTGCTTCATAATATCTACAGCTTCCACATAATGAAGTGCACCACGCTTATTAATTAATTCTTTTAAAGTCTGCCCACGTACATATTCCATGACAATATAGTAAAGATCATCTTCTTCACCTACATCATAAATTTCTACAATATTACGATGACATAATGCAGCAGCTGCACGTGCTTCACGATGGAAACGAGTAATATAAATAGGATCTCCTGTTAAAGAAGAACGAAGTATTTTAACGGCTACTTCTCTTTTTAATATATCATCGTATGCAAGATAGACATCGGCCATACCGCCCTGTCCAACAAGTTCTTTTAATTCATAACGATCAGCAAGAATACGTCCTTTTTCACTCATCTTATGATTCTCCCTTCTCTATTAATAAAACACCAATATTATCTAATCCACCAAATTGGTTGGCTGATTGAATAAGTCTTTCAGTTTTTTGGTCAACTGATCCACTTTCTTGTAGTATTTCTTCAATCTGTTGAGATGAGAGCGAATTATATAATCCATCTGAACAGAGCAATATTGCACGATAATCTTCTTCAATCTTATAAAAAGAAATACGTAAAGCTTCTTTAATACCGATTGCCTGTACTAAGACATTTCTTTTTGGATGATGAGAGGCTTCTTCTTCATTGATCAAGCCTCTTTTTACAAGTTCATTCACAAAAGTATCGTCTGATGTGATCTGCTTTAATGTATCATTATACAAATAAGCTCTCGAATCACCGACATGGGAAACATAAGTATTCTTACCATCCATATAACAAATGACAATTGTAGTCCCCATACCTGCATATTCACTATGCATATCGCTTTCCTTATTCACAAGATCATTGGCAGTTAATAATAAAGAAGAAATCCAGGCATGAATAGATTCATCATCTAGAAAAGGTGAATGATCAAAGAAATGGTCAATCACATAACGACTTACAAGTGTAGATGCAACTTCACCTGCAAGATGACCACCCATTCCATCACACAATACGCCAACGATTTCATGATTCTTAATTTTATAGACTGCTCTATCTTGATTCACTGACCTTTTTATTCCGATATCAGTCATCGCGGAGATAGCCATATTATGCTCCTTTCTCTCTTTTAGCACGTAACTGTCCACATGCGCCATCAATATCACGGCCATGTTCTTTTCTTAAAGTACAATTAATATGTAAACGAATAAGTTCATCCTTAAATGCAGTAATTGTATGTCCTAGAGACTGTTTATAGCCATGTTCATCAACAGGGTTATAAGGAATCAAATTAACATAAACATTTAATCCACGAAGATAATGTGCTAACTGACGTGCATACTTGATATCATCATTCACATCCTTCAATAAAATATATTCAAGAGTGACACGACGATTTGTACGTTCAATATATGTCTTAATTGCATCTCTTAAATCATCCATATTATAACGTTTGTTGATAGGCATCAATTCGTCACGGATTTCATCATTAGGTGCATGTAAGCTGATTGCAAGATTGACCTGAATTGGTTCATGAGAGAAACGTTCAATACCAGGAATCAAACCACATGTAGAAATAGTGAGATGTCTTGCACCAATAGCTAAACCATGAGGTTCATTGACTGTATAGATGAAGTTCATGACTTCATCATAGTTATCAAATGGTTCACCTGTTCCCATCACAACTACATGAGTGACTCTTTCCTTTAAATCATTCATAACAGTTAAGACCTGTTTCACAATTTCACCACTTGTTAAGTTACGCTGTTTCTTTAATAAACCTGAGGCACAGAAAGAACAGCCCATATTACAGCCTAACTGGCTTGTGACACATAATGAACGACCATATGTCTGAATCATTAATACTGTTTCAATAAGTCCACCATCTTCTAATTCAAGAAGATATTTAGTTGTACCATCACGAGCCACCTGCTTTTCCTTAATTGTCAGAAGGGCATCACTGAAATGGTTAGAAAGTGTTTCCTGAAGTTCTTTAGAAAGATTTGTCATCTGATGAAAATCATAGACATTCTTTACATAAATCCATTCATAGATCTGTTTTGCACGGAAAGGCTTCTGCCCCATCGCTTTTAATTCTTCTTTTAATTGTTCAAGTGTTAAGTCATAAATTGATTTCATCATACATCCTTTTCTAACAGACACATATAAAAGCCATCACTATGATATTCAAATGGAAGTATAGTACGCTCTTCCACTACATGCATATCGGGATGCTTCTTTATGAATTTTTCAATCTGTTTTTCGTTTTCTTTTTTATTTATAGTGCACGTACTATACACTATATTACCACCTTTTATACATAAAGAATATGCATTTTCTAGTAATTTTGCTTGAATAAGAATGATTTCATCCATTGCATTCGAGTCATGGTACTTGATTTCAGGTTTTCTAGAAAGAACACCAAGTCCAGAACAAGGACCATCTAAGAGTATTTTTGTATACTGCTTATCAAATAATGAAAGGTCCGTACTGTCTCCTGTATGAACATGAATGTTGGATAATCCTAGTCTTTTCGCATTGTCTTCAATAAGCTTTGCTTTATGAGGATAAAAGTCATAGACATCAATCAAGCCTTTATTATTCATGAGTGTACCAAGGTGTGTTGTTTTAGAGCCAGGTGCCCCGCACATATCTAAGACAACATCATCTTCACCTGGATTTAATAAACGTGCTACCATCTGTGAAGATTCATCCTGAATAGTGACAAGTCCTTCTTTAAATACCTCAGTATGCGCAATATTGCCTTCTTTTAATAACACACTATCTGGTGATAAATAGCCTGGAGTAAACTCAGGATATTTCTTTAAGAATTCATCACGAGAAATCTTATATGTATTCACACGTCCACTTTTTAAAGGGATTTCATTATTTGCAAGAAGAATCTTTTCTGTTGTTTCTTTGCCATATTGTGCACTAAACATCTTCACCATCCATAATGGATGACTTGTAGAAATAGATAAACGTTCATCATGATCTAGATCATCTAAAGATCTTGTTTCTTTAAAACAGCTATGCAAAATCGCATTGATCGTGCCACCTGCACGTTTATTTCTTCTTTCCTTAATAATTTCTACTGCTTCATTGACTATCGCATAATCAGGAGTATCTAAATAAAAATGCTGGTAAAGGCTCATTAATAGAAGCATTCTTTCTACAACCTTTAAGCGTGTATGGATATGTGGTTCTAATTGATATTCTAGATAAAGTCGATTCTGAATAGTCCCATAGACAAGGGTTGTAATGAGTCCTCTTTCTGAGGGTGAGAAATCGTGAGTAAGAGCGTGATTTAAAGTGATGTTTAAATAACTCTCATTCTTTTCATAATCAATGAGTATGTCTAATGCTGTATCTCTTTCTTTCATATTAATATGTGGAATACGGATTAAAATCGCATGCCACAATGACACCTCCTTTTCTTGTACGGTTATAATAATCATCGATAATACTTAATTGTTCGTAGATTGGTTTAGATTCTATATATTTAATCAAAATTCTTTCACGATAGATATCCTGCATCTTAAAAGCGGGCTGAGGGCCGATAATGCGTACCTTTTCTAAATGTTCCTTTAAATAATTGCTGATATCTAGGGCTGTCACATGAACATTCTTTGGTGTACGGGATTGTACAATGACTGATACAAGATGGCAGAATGGTGGATACTTCGCTTTCTTTCTAAACAACATCTCTTCTTTAAAGAAAGCTTCATAGTCCTGCTTCACAGCTGCCTTGATTGCATAATGTTCAGGATTAAATGTCTGAATCATAACAGTCCCCTGCTTTTCTCCTCGCCCACTTCTTCCTGCCACCTGACATAATAGCTGGAATGTACGTTCAGAGGCTCTAAAATCTGGAACCATAAGAGACAGATCAGCCATAAGAACACCTACAAATGTGACATTGGAGAAATCTAATCCCTTCGCAATCATCTGTGTACCAAGCATGATATCTGCTTTGTGTTCTTCAAAATCCTTAAGTAATTTTAAATGTGTGTTCTTATTACGTGTTGTATCAAAATCAAAACGAATAATACATGCGTCTGGATATGTCTTTTCTAATTCTTCTTCTATTTTCTGTGTCCCATATCCTATCTTTTTAAGATGCGTACTGCCACATTCTGGACAGACTTGAGGGACAGAAGTGAAATATTCACATAAATGACATTTTAATCTGTTTTCAGCCTTATGATAAGTGAGTGTTACATCACAATGGGGACAGCGGATTGGTTCACCACATGATTCACATTTAATAAAAGATGCATAGCCTCTCTTATTTAAAAGAATCATGGCCTGTTCTCCTTTATTTAAAGTTTCTTCTAGTCGCTGCTGCATTTTCTGAGATAAGAGTGAATAGTTCCCTTGACGCGCTTCATTGCCCATATCTACTACTTCACAATAAGGTAATGGTTTTCCATTAATTCTTTCCTTCATCTCAAATAATCCATAGATCCCCTTTTGTGCTCTAGCATATGTTTCTACAGAAGGTGTTGCACTACCTAGGATAATCTTCGCATTATTTTTCTCTGCACGCATCTTCGCAATAGATAATGTATGATAGCGTGGTGTATTGTCCTGCTTATAGCTCATATCATGTTCTTCATCCATGATGATGAGTCCTAGATTCTCAACTGGCGCAAAGATGGCAGAACGTGCTCCTACTACAATACGGGCTTCACCTTTTTTTATACGACGATATTCATCATATTTTTCTCCCTGTGATAAACGGGAATGGATAATCGCCACTTCATCATGAAAACGTTCCTTAAAGATACGTTCCATCATCGGAGTCAAAGATATTTCTGGTACAAGCATGAGTACTGTCTTATTCTTTTCTAACATCTTTTTTGTCAGCGCAATATAAACTTCTGTCTTACCCGATCCAGTGACTCCATGAATAAGAGATATAGTATGAGAGGTATGAAGGATTCCATTTACAACACTTTCTTGAAGTGGTGTTAAAGTAATTTCATTATTAACTTTTAAATCATTTCCTGTATAAGGATTACGTTGTACTTCTTTATTATAAACTTCAATCAAGCCTTGATTTTCAAGAGATGAGATCACACTTCTAGAATAAGGAATATCCTTAAGAAACATCTCTCCCTGATCTAAAAGCATACGAAAACATTCCTTCTGTTTCACTGTTTTAGGTGTTCCTGTATTGATTACTCTTACACATTGTCTCGTCTTAATACCGACCATTTTGTGTGTAGAAGGTTTTAAAGTACCTGGCAGCATTGCCTGGAAGCATGCAATAAGTGGGCATAATGTCATCTTGGACATACGATGGGCCAGTGTAATCAATTCATTATTTAAAAGCGGTGCTTCATCTATGACAGAATAAATATAGGAGTATTTAAAGCCATCTCTTTCTTCTAGTTCTTTTTGTGTAAGTTGAATTTTTTCTACTGATAAGACATAACCAACCACCTGACGATGATTAAAAGGAACCTGTACACGGATTCCTGTAAGAACTGGTTTCTTAGATAAATAAGAAAAACCACGATCAAGTGCCTGAACAGGATGTTCTATTAATACTTCTACCTTAAACATAAAATCACCTCCCTAAAAAAGAAAAAGCAGCCAGATGGCTACTTCATGTTCTCTTCGATAATCTTGACAATATCATCTTTAGCACGCATTACGTCATCATTCACCACTACATGCTTATACTGATCTTTTGTCGCAATTTCTCTTCTTGCTTTATCAAGACGTTCTTTAATAACATCTTCAGCTTCTGTTCTACGTCCACGAATACGTTTTTCTAATTCTTCCATTGAAGGTGGTACTAAGAAAATTGTAAGTGCATCTGGTACTTTCTCCATAACCTGAAGTGCACCCTGTACTTCGATTTCTAGTACAACATTCTTACCTTCATCTAGTAGCTGATCTACATAGGCTTTAGGTGTTCCATAGTAATTACCTACAAACTGTGCGTATTCCAGTAATTCACCCTGCTCAATCTTTTTCTTAAATGTATCAACATCCACAAAGAAATAATCGATCCCTTCTCTTTCGCCAGGTCTCTTATAACGTGTAGTCATTGAAATAGAATATGCAAGGTTTAATGATTCTTCTTTAAATAGTTGTTCTCTGACTGTTCCTTTGCCTACGCCGCTAGGTCCACTCAGGATAATTAGAAGGCCTCTTTTCACTTATCTACATCCCCTTTTTAAGTAATCCTACATGAATAAAACAGTGATGTCAAACACTTTTAAATGTGTTATACTAAGTCGGGTGATGAATATGGCATTTGATGGAATTGTATTGTCACGTGTTACAGAATTATTAAATGAAACAATCGTGACAGGGCGTATTTCAAAATTATATCAGATATCGAAATACGAATTATTAATGACTGTACGTGCGCAGAATGAGAATAAGAAGCTGCTTGTTTCTATTCATCCAATGTATGCACGTGTCCAATTAACACAATTGAATTATCCTACACCTGATTTTCCTAACGCTTTGACTATGTTTCTAAGAAAACATATTGAAGGATCTTTTATTGAGCGTATTGAACAGGTGGGACTTGATCGTATATTAAAGATAACTTTAAGAGGAAGAAATGAATTTAAAGATCTTGTAGAGTATCATCTCTATATAGAAATCATGGGTAAGCATTCTAACTTTATTCTTACAAATAAAGAAGATAAGATTCTTGAATGTTTAAAGCGTGTTTCTCCAAGTGATAGTATACGTATTATGCAGCCAGGGATTACTTATAGCTACCCTCCTCTACTAGATAAGAAGAATCCTTTTGAGAATACCCCTGAAACAACTCAGCTTGTTAAGGAGTTCGAAGGATTCTCTAAGGACTTAGCTGAAGAAGTGGCTGTAAGAATGGAACAGGGTGATGATTTCAAAACTATTATGAATGAAATTCGAAATAGTAAAGAACTCTATATCACACGAGGTGATAAAGAGAAATATCATGTGATTCCTTTAAACTGTTTTGGGAAAAGAATTGATCACTATTCTCTTTTTGATGGATTGGATGCTTATTATCAGTTTATTGATCAGAAGGACCGTATCAAGCAGCAGACTTCCGATATTCTTCATTTTATTCAGAAGGAATATACAAAGAATGTAAATAAGCTTGATAAGCTAGAAAAGACATTATTTGATTCTCATAATAGTGATGAATACCGTATTAAGGGTGATCTCTTATATGCTTCTTTACATCTTATTCAAAAAGGGATGAAGGAAGTGACTGTAGATAATTATTATGATGGAACCAAGATGACGATTGAACTTGATGAGCGTTTTGATGGAAAAACAAACGCCAATCATTATTATAATAAGTATCAAAAAGCAAAGAATTCCTTAAAGGTTCTAGAGGAACAGATTGAAAAGACAAAAGAAGAAATCAATTATTTTGATACTTTGAATACCTTGATGGATAATGCAGATTATTATGATGCCATGGAAATCAAGGAAGAACTTGAAAATTACGGCTATATTCGTAAAAAGAATGTGAAGAAGTTAAAGAAGAAAACACATCCTCATTATGATGTCTATCGTACACGTGATGGTATTATTATCTATGTTGGTAAGAATAACCTACAGAATGATTATTTAACATTCAAGATGGCATCACGTAATGATATGTGGTTCCATGTGAAGGATATGCCTGGTTCTCATATTATTGTGCATGCAGAAAATCTTGATGAGTATACTATGAGACTTGCTGCAAATATTGCGGCCTATTTCTCTAAGGGTAAATATAGTTCAAGTGTTCCTGTCAATTATTGTCTAGTCAAGAACTTAAAGAAGCCTCATACAAATAAGCCAGGTTTAGTTCTTTTAGGACATTATAAGACAATCTATATTGATCCTGATGATTCTTTCTATGATGAGTTAGAGAAAGTGGAGGATGCCAGATGAAATTAATACCTTGGAAATTCAACAATGATATGGTAGAAGGCTATACAGTACCAGCCCATATTGATGGTAAGCTGTTTAATATGAGTTATAATGGTTTAGATGATAAGCAGGTACTAGAAAACCGTAAGGAGCTTGCACAAATGCTTAACACTGATCTCAATCATATGGTGGCTCCTTTACAGCGTCATACGACACATTATTTAAGTGTTAATGCCAAAGATGGTGGTAAAGGAATCTATAGTCAGAAAGATGCCTATTTAGGTTTTGATGCATTATATACAAGAGATACAGATCTTACTCTTTTTACTTTCCATGCAGATTGCTGTCCTGTTCTTTTATATTGTGAGAACCAGCATCTAGTAGCTGCCATTCATTCAGGTTGGAAAGGGACAGTGACTGAGATTGTAGGTAAGGTGACTCGTCATTTAATAGAAGATGAGGGATGTGATCCTGATAAGATTTATGCTTATGTAGGACCTTCTATTGAAGCACGAAACTTTGAAGCGATGGATGATATCATTAATCGTGTTAAGAATATGAGTTTTGATACTTCTTCTTTCTATACAAAAAAAGATGAGACGCATTATCTTCTTAATTCTAAAGGACTTATTAAACAGCAGTTACTTAACTGCGGTATTTTAGAAGAACATATTGAAGTCAGTCCTTATTGTACAATGGAGAATGATGATTTATTCTTCAGTTATCGTAAGACACATACTAAAAATCGTAATATTTCTATTATCAGACTAAAAAAATAGCTGGAAAAGCAACATAATGCTTTCCAGCTTTTTTTTAGTCTATTTCACCTGCAAGCAGAGCCATTGTATGTGGTATTTCTTCAATGAGTTTTTCAGGAATGACAGTATATGCCTGTTTTGCGACTTCATCCCCAGCACGTCCATGAATATAAACACCAAGTAACGCCGCTTCTAATGCTTCATACCCCTGTCCTAGAAGTGATGTAATGATACCAGCTAATGTATCACCCATACCGCCTACTGCCATGGCTTTATTGCCAGAGGCAATACGATAGGATGTCTTACCATCAGTGACTATTGTATGAGGTCCTTTTAAGACAAGGATACAATGATACTTTGAGGCAAAGCTCTGTGCTGCAATCATCAGATCAGGATAATCTTCTACATGACATAAGCGTTTGAATTCACCAATATGAGGTGTAAGAATAACACTACGATCCTGTTTTTCTAATAAATGCATGTTTCTAGATAGAATTGTGAGGGCATCTGCATCAAGAACAAGTGGACAGATAGACGCTGTCATAATATCAATAACAGCTCTAAAAGCACCCTCTTCAAGTCCTAACCCACATCCGACCAATAATGCGTCATAACCATCAAAATCATCATAGTGGAAAATCTGTGGTCTTGTCACTGGAATAGCTTCAGGAATATAAAGAGGTAATAATGATGTGACTTTTTCTGAAGTGATTGTCTTCACAATACCTGCACCTGTATAATAAGCAGCTTTAGTCGCAAGTAATGGAGCACCTGTATATTGGTCACTTCCTACAATTAAACCATCGACCCCATAGATATTCTTATAGCCATTATAAATTCTCTTTCTCAAATGTGCTTTCGCATATTCTTCTCCTACATATTCAAATAGACCTGCTTCCTTGAAACAATCCTTTACAGCCAATGTTTCAAGAATGACTTTTCCTGTATAGTCTAATGAACGAGGGTCTAAGAAGCCTTGTTTTAAAGCAGTTAAAGTCACTGTGAAGTCTGCCTTTAATGCTGTTTCATATGCTTTTCCTGTATTACAATCAAGTCCTGTAGGAATATCAATCGCCCCAACAATCCCTTTATATGTATCATGAATAGACTCAATCATGATCTTATACATACCTCTAGGTGCACTATTTAATCCAAATCCAAATAATCCATCTACAATACAGTCATAGTTATTCCAGTTGATTGAATTAATATTATCTTCATCCACATAAATAAGATGATCATCTTCACATTGATCACGATAATAGCGATTGGCCTGTGATACCTTGCCTATATCTCCACTGTAATAATAATCAACATGTTTTCCTAATTTTTCTAATTTAAGTCCTAATGAATAGCCATCGGCTCCATTATTGCCTGGTCCTATTAAAATAGCCAATTGATTATATTTTGTGAAATGGTTTAATAAGGCATCACTGGCAAGATTGACAAGTTCCTCTATCTGATAACCATGTTCTAATAAATAAGCATCATACTGCTTAAGTAAATCCTGTGTTCCTATATACATAATAAACACTCCCTTCGCTTTTTTTATTTTAGCATAAAAAAAGAGGAAATCGAAACCGATTTCCTTAAAGATTAAACTCTTCCTCCGCCTGCATAATGAGCAGCATAATAAGATTCACCTAGAGAAGAAGTAATAACACCCTTCTTTTCATTGGCAGCATGTACGAATCTGCCTCCACCTAGATAAATACCTACGTGAGAAATACCTTTCTTATATGTGTTCTTGAAGAATACAAGATCACCAGGCTTTAATGCATTTCTATCTACTCTTTGAGTTGTATTATACTGTACAGCCGCTGTACCACTTAAAGAACGTCCATTTTGTCTATATACCCATCTAGTAAAACTTGAGCAGTCAAAGACATTAGGTCCTACAGCACCCATTCTATAACGGCATCCAATCTTACCTAAAGCAGTCTGAATAAGAGCTGCATTTCTAGATTTTACTTCAACTGGAATATTAACAACTGTTGTATTACCAGTCTTATCAGTTGCAGTATAAGTTGCTGTATAGTTTCCTTCATTATTTACATCTACATTACCACTAATTCCAACATATTTAGTGAGATCACCATCTAAGTTATCAATAGCTGAGATGATAAGTGAACGCCAGTTCACAGATGTTCCTTCAGTAATAGATACTTTATTTGTATTTAACTTGATTTCAGGACCTTTGATATCCTTAATATTGAAAGTACATTCCTGTTTTGTTTCATTACCACTATTATCAGTAGCGATAATAGTTGCTTTCTGTTCACTATTTAACTTCTTTGTATCAATATCACCTTTAACAGTTAATACTGGAGATGGATCAAAATTATCTGATACATCAAAATAGTCAGCAGGATTAAATGTATCACCATAGTTCACATCAAATGACTGAGTCTTTTGAGTCAATACTGGCGCAATAGAATCCTTGATATTAAATGAAAGTGTCTTCTTTGTTTTATTACCTGCGTTATCTTCTACACTAGCAGCAACTTTCTGTTCCCCAATAACAGTTGTATCAATTCCACCTTCGAAAGTGATGAAATCACTGACATCACCATCTACATTATCTGTTGCTTTTACATAGTCTAATAAGTTATTTGAACCATTGGCTTCTACATCAATGATATAACCACCATCCTCACGTGCTGCGATAACAGGTGCTTCATTATCAATAACCTGTACTTCAACTTCTTTATGAGTTGTATTTTTAAATGTATCAGTAACAGAAACTGTCACTGAATAAGTTCCTAACTGTTTGGCTTCATATGATTCTGATTTGATAGAAACATCCATGATATCTAAATTATCACGGTTATCTGTAATTTCAAAATCAGATGCATTAAGCTTTGTACCATAAGGAACAACAATCTTATTTGAATGAATAACAGGTGCCTGACGGTCAGCCGCAGCATAACCTACGAGAGCAAATGCAGAGATTGCGACTGCTGGTAATAACATTGTTTTCTGAGTTCTGATTCTCTCTACAATTGCATTAAAAGTTGAGGGGGCATTTTGAGTCATAGTTATTCTCCTTTGTTTTCGACAATTGCGATTATAACACCATGACTAATATCTGTCTACTATTTCCTTAAGAATTTCTTAAGTATTTGTATTTTTAATTGTATATATCACTATTTTTTTGATTAAGATTTTTTTAATAATTTAGAAATAGTAATGAACATACAAAAAAGTCCTCCCTAAGGAGAACTCAAGATGTTATCTCATATTTAGTTTTCAAATCATTAAATTGGTTATATTTTAAAATTCCATCTTTTTGTAAACGACCTACTACAATACCACTTTGAATATCTTCTGCATTTGCGAATGCACAGATAGATGATCTAGAAAACTCATTTTGTGATACAAATGAATCAAAATCAGAAGTAGGAATGAGTATCTCCTGCGCAAAGTGATCAGCTGCCCTTTCATCTTCTTCTGTTGTGCCATCAGGCTGATTGATATGTCCAAGTAAGATATGCCCTAATTCATGAAACAAGCTGAACCAGAATCTATCAGCATCTTTCCCCCTGACAGTTAATCCTATCACTATTTTATTTCCATCAACAAAAGTTGCACCATGTAAAAACGAACCATCCATATGAGGAAGAAAAACAAGAGCTATTCCACAATCTGCAAGCAGGTTTTCTAGCTGTTCACAAAAGTCATCCGGATCTAGAGTAGTCATACTTCTAATCTCAAGTAATTTCTTTTCAAGCGTTTTCAAATCTATGAGTGATGTATTAATATCACGTGCTTCTATTTTTGCTTGCTGTGCCCAGGCCATGAGTGCATAATTACTTTTTTCTGTATCGACAAGTCTACGACAGGCTATTTTAGATAAGCGCATATCTTTCATTAATCCAAGTCTTACAACACCAAAAAACTTTCTTAAATTGATTACTTTTTCTTCAATCTTTTTTGTGATAGGTACCCAGCCATAATCTGACATTTCTTTATAAGGTATCTTCTTTGCGATATCTTTATCTTCATCCATCTCATTTTCAGCATTCGCCTTAATCAACTTTTCACGATAAGTAGCTTCTAATTTATTCCAAAAATTAGCCGGTACACCTAAAACCATTTCTAAACGTACCGCAACATCTGGAGTTAACTGAACTTCGCCATTGATGAGTTTACTCACATGTTTTTGTGACAAATCCATTCGTGTCGCAAATTCTTTCTGACTCATCCCTTTGTCTAGCAGCTGTTCTTTAATAGTTGCACCAGGTGGTGTTGCGATAAATGTGCGACTCTTCACCATCACTTTTTCCTCCTAATTAATCATTTAATGATAATCTGTAATCTCTAATACATTTACAATTTGTATTTCATTACCCCTTTTTTTCGAAAATCAAACGTTGTGGATGAATTAAATCCATTGCATATTGACCCTTTCGATTACCCGTTAAATAATGACATCTTCCAATATGACATTGGACCATTTCTTCAACTGTTTCAGATGCATCAATTTCATCTATACGTTGATGAATTTTTTCTGCCATATCTGACCCATATTTTCTCTCTGTATAACTTGCATTTGTGCAGACTTTCATAATATTCTTATTTTTATAAGTAATCTCCAAGCCAATTCACCTCTCTTTGATTTACCTCTAGGGTAAATTCATTATAACCTACAAGTTGAGAAATTACAACATCTAATATTAACCTCTAAGGTAAATTCCATAAAATGAAACATAAAAAAAGTCCTCCCAAAGGGAGAACTAATTAACCTAAATATGCTTCTCTAACACGTGGATTATTTGCAACATCTTCCGCTTTACCTGATACAGTAATATTACCTGTTTCAAGTACATAAGCATGATCTGCAATAGAAAGTGCTTTATTGGCATTCTGTTCTACAAGTAGAATAGTCATACCTTCTTTTTCATTCACTTCTTTAATGATATCAAAAATTTCATTAACAAGAATTGGAGAAAGACCCATTGATGGTTCATCTAGTAATAATAGTTTTGGTTTAGACATCAAAGCACGGCCCATAGCAAGCATCTGCTGCTCACCACCAGATAATGTACCAGCTAACTGTTTCTTTCTTTCTCTTAAACGTGGGAACAATGTATAAATATGTTCAATATCATTCTTGATACCATCAGCATCATTACGAAGATAAGCACCCATTTCTAGGTTATCTTCAACACTTAACTGGGCAAAGATACGACGTCCTTCAGGCACCTGTGCAAGACCTTTAGAAACAATCTTATGAGCAGGAGTCTTCATGATGCTTTCACCATTAAAGATGATTTCACCACTCTTGCCATTTAATAAGCCAGAAATAGCATGCATAGTACTTGTCTTACCTGCACCATTGGCACCGATTAGTGCAACGATTTCACCCTGTTCTACATTAAATGAAATCTTCTTAATCGCATTAATGACACCGTAATGTACTTCAAGATCCTTAACTTCTAATAACATCTTTAGCCCTCCTCTTCATTGCCTAAGTAGGCAGCTACAACATCAGGGTTGTTTCTAATTTCTTCAGGTGTACCAAAAGCAAGTACTGTACCGAAGTTTAATACAGCAATCTTTTCACAGATACCCATAACAAGCTTCATATCATGTTCAATAAGAAGAATAGCAACTGAGAACTTTTCTCTTACGATTTTAATAGTTTCCATTAATTCAGCTGTTTCTGTAGGGTTCATCCCTGCAGCAGGTTCATCAAGGAGTAATAGTTTTGGAGCAGTCGCAAGGGCTCTCGCAATTTCAAGCTTTCTTTGTTTACCATAAGGTAAGTTCTTTGCCTTAGATTCAGCAAATTCTTCTAGATGGAAAACACGCAATAATGATAAAGCTTCTTCCTGCATAGCAGCTTCAGCCTTCTTATATTTAGGTGTATGGAATAATGCATCAAATACAGTATATGGATGAGAGTAATGTAATCCTACTTTTACGTTATCGATAACGCTCATTTCCTTGAATAAACGGATATTCTGGAAAGTTCTTGCGATACCAGCTTTAGTAATCTTAATAGTGTTTGCTTTTTTAATTGGCTGGCCTTCAAAAAGGATACGCCCACTTGTAGGCTGATAAACACCTGTTAATAGGTTGAAGACAGTTGTTTTACCTGCACCATTTGGACCAATCAAACCATATAGCTGATTCTTATTGATTTCAAAGTTGAATTCATCTACGGCCTTTAATCCACCAAACTGAATACCAAGACCTTCTGTTTTTAATAATGGTGTACTCATTCTGGCTTCACCTCATCTTTCTTTTTAAAGAATGGAAGACGTTCCATGATCTGTTCGCCTTTACCTGTTCCTTTTAAAATCATTGCGGCAATTAATACAATTGCATATAACAACATTCTATACTGTGAGAATGAGATCAATAATTCAGGGATTACTGTAAGCACGATAGCGGCAATAATAGAACCCTTTAAGTTACCCATACCACCAAGTACAACCATAACTAGGATTTCTACTGATTTGTTGAAGTCAAATCCCTTAGGAAGGATAACTGTATAATAATGTGCATATAAGCCACCTGCAAGTCCTGCAAAAATAGCACTTACTGCAAAGGCAAATACTTTATAATAACCAACATCGATACCTGATAATTCTGATGCTGTTTCATCTTCACGAATAGAGATGATAGCACGTCCATGTCTTGATTTTACGATTGAGTAAACGACAAAGATTGTGATAATCATTGCGATAAAAACATAAACAAGATTTGTATTCATTGGAATACCAATTAAACCCTTTGCACCATTAGTGATTTCAAGGTTATTCATGATAACACGTATGATTTCATTAAAAGCAAGAGTAATAATACAAAGGTAGTCACCTTTTAATCTTAATACTGGAATACCGATCACTAAACCAATAATACCAGCTGCAATCGCACCAATAAGTAGTGATACGATAAATGGAAGATTTAAATAGATACTAATTAAAGCTGATGTATAAGCACCTACTGACATGAAACCAGCATGTCCTAAAGTAAGCTGTCCTAAATAACCAGCTGCTAAGTTAAGTGATACTGCAAGAATAATATTAATACCACAAAGAATTAATACACCCTGCCAATAAGAGTTAATAAAAGATGTAGCTGTTCCTATCATCAATACGGCAAAAATCACAATTGATAGGATAAATGCTTTGAATAATTCGCTTTTTAATAGTTTTTTCATAGACTACACCTTCTCTCTTACATTCTTACCAAATAAACCTGCAGGCTTAACTAATAAGACAAGAATAAGAATACCAAATACAACTGCATCAGAGAAATCTGAAGAGATATAGGCAATTGTAAGTGATTCAGCAACACCAAGCATCAAACCACCAACCATGGCGCCTGGTACACTACCAATCCCGCCAAGTACGGCTGCGATGAATGCTTTAATACCTAACATTAAACCAATATATGGAGTAATTAATGAATAAGCACATCCATAAATAACACCTGCAATAGCACCAAGTCCTGAACCAATTGCGAATGTTAAAGAGACTGTTGTATCTACATTAATACCCATTAACTGTGCAGCACCCTGGTCTTCAGATACAGCACGCATTGCTTTACCTAATTTTGTCTTATTAATAAAGAATAAGAGAATTGCAGTACATACAGCAGTTACTACTAAAGTAATAATAGTAATGTACTTGATAGAAATACCACCTAAGTTGATTGTACCCTTTGGCATGATCTGTGGGAATGTGCGTGCTGCACTACCAAAGATTAATAAGAACGCATTTTCTAATAAGTAGCTGACACCAATAGCAGTAATCAGTACTTCAAGTGAACCTTTACCTCTTAAAGGTTTATAAGCGACCTTTTCTGTTAAAACACCTAATGCTGCAGTGGCAACAATAGAAAATAAGATAGCTGGAATAGGTCCAACAATGCCCATAGCAATTAATGCAAAATAAGCACCTGCCATGATAATATCACCATGTGCAAAGTTGATCATTTTCGCAATACCATAAACCATTGTATAACCAATTGCAACTAAAGCATACATACTCCCAGTCGAGAGTCCATTGATGACTTGGTTGATAAAGTTAATCATAATTACTTCTCCCCTCTATAATAAAAAAATAAGGAGAGATGAACTCTCCTTTATTCATCGTTATTTAGCAGTTACATACTGACCGTTCTTAATAGTAACGATATTTAATTCCTTGACAGGGTTGTGGTTCTTATCATAAGTGAATCCACCACAAACTGCTTCGTCATCAGATACTTTGATTTTTTCTAATGCAGCATTTACCTTTTCAGGATCAGTTGATTTAGCTTTGTTGATAGCTTTCATCATAACAGTGACTGTATCATAAGCCATACCAGCGAACATACTTGGAGTTGTTCCAAATTCTTTTTCGTAAGCTTTTACGAATTCATATGTAGGACCGCTAGTTGCATCTTTGTTGTAACCACTTGTGAAGAAGCAGTTTTCAAAGTCTGCAGTATTAACACCCTTAACGCCAAGAACACCATCCCAGCCATCAGCACCAAATATTGGAGCCTTAACGCCAGAGTCTCTTAACTGTTTAGTGATAGATACAACTGATTCATAGTAGTCTGGTAAGAATACAGCATCAGGATTAGCCTGTTTGATCTTAGAAATGAATGTTGAGAAATCTTTAGTATTTGCATTATATGCTTCATAGAATGAAACATTAACACCCTGCTTTTTAGCTTCAGCTTTATAAGCAGCTGCAACACCTGTAGAATAATCAGATTCCTTGTTGTAAAGAACTGCTACATTCTTGTAACTATATTTAGTCTTAGACTGCTTAGCTAAGAAAGTACCAGCATAAGAGTCATTTGTACAGATTCTGAATACATTCTTATAAGCTGTTTTACCATTCATAGTGAACTTATCACCTGAAGCAGATGGTGAAAGGATTGGTGTGTTGTTCTTGCTTGCAGCACTTGCAACTGAAAGTGCAGAACCAGTTGTTACTGGTGAAAGAACTGCAGTAACCTTGTCATCATTATAAAGTTTGTTATAGTCGTTAACGGCTGTAGTTGGATCAGCCTTGTCATCATAGTAAACGCCTGTAATCTTTGTGCCATGCTTTTTGTTATAATCCTTAATAGCCATACTCATAGCATTCTTTACAGCAGAACCATACTGAGAAGCTTCACCACTTAGTGGGCCGATAAAACCAAATTTAGGTGCTTTGATATCTGTTGTAGTAGTTTTTCCATTGCTACAACCTACTAACATTGCTGCGACTGCACCAGCTGTCACGATTGTTTTGAATTTCATACATTATCCCTCCCGATTTGTATATGTCACTTATTATACAATCTCATTTGGGTTTGTCAATATAATTTCAACACCTTTTTTACAACAAAACAAATAATTTTGATTTTATTTACTCTTTTCCTAATTTATTGTATTGTTTTTGAAACCTCTTCAAAAACAGAATAAGCACTTGCTAACGCAAAATGAATGTTATATCCACCACAATCTCCTGTAACATCTAATATCTCACCTGTCGCATAAAGATGAGGATAACGGACAAACTCAAAGGACTGATTAAAGTTAGTTATCATAAGTCCTCCACAATCTGCCTGGGCAAATTCTTCTCCTCTTAGATCTTTGACAGTGAATTCTAGATGTTTAAGGAAAGTAACGGGATTTTTCTGATTTTCTAACAATGGGACAAGTTTTGGATGAACCAAACCATCATAAGGGCCACTCATTGTTTTAAGAGTGCGTATAATAGAATGCAGTTCATGATCTGTAAATTCAGGATAGAAGTCACATACAATCTTATCTCCAGGACGCGCATAACGGCTTAAGACCATTACTGCAATCCCGCTGATACCATAATCAGTAAAAAGAAGTTCGCCTTTTTCTTTATGACCATTCAGAGTAAATACCCCTTTCATTCTGACACCCTTTAATTTCTTATAAGCAGGTTCTGTAACCAATTGAGTAATAGTAGGTCTCATATGACAATAATCCACTTCTAGTGAGTTAAAGAGCGTTCTTCTATCTTTCATGCCAGATAACTTACCAGCAGGTGTTCCACAAGATATAGTGACATAATCAGCCTGATAATCCTTATTTGAAGCATGTATTAAATAACCACTCTTATTCTTTTTAATAGAAAGAACTTCTTCCTCACAGATGATTTCTACACCATATTCATGTGCTCTATTTAAGAATAATGTTTGTACAGCTTTAGCAGATTCACTATAAGGATATAAGAGATTCCCCATATATTTTGTATAAAGACCAATATCTTTAAGTGCTTCTACGATATCAAAATTATGAATAATATCACTCACCCAAGGTTTGATATCTCCATCATAATGTGACTGATCAAGATCTTTATTAGAAAGATTACAACGACCATTACCAGTCGCAAGAAGTTTCTTTAAGGGTTTGTCATTGGATTCTAACACGACAACATCAATATCTAGATATTTTTTCAATAAAATAGAAAGATATATGCCCGATATACCTCCCCCAATAATTATCATTTTCTTTTTCATTTTTATGCACCTCGATACAATAGTAATGCATTTCCAGTGTATTTTCCAATTCTTTATTGAAATAATTAGTCTTTGTGTTTATAATGTGTAAGGAAATTTACAAGGAGGAATTAGATTATGGGTAGAGCTCATGAAGTACGTAAAGCCGCAATGGCAAAGACTGCTGCTAAGAAAACTAAACTTTATTCTTACTATGGTAAAGAAATCTATTTAGCAGCGAAGGCAGGCGGCCCTGAACCGGACGGTAATCTAAGCCTTAGAAGATTAATTGAAAAAGCAAAGAAAGATCAGGTTCCTGGAGACGTTATCAAGCGTGCGATTGATAAAGTTAAGAACGGTGCTGTAGAAGATTATGAAAGTGTACAGTTTGAAGGTTTTGGTCCTTCAGGATCAACTGTTATTGTTAAATGTTTAACTGATAACATCAACCGTACTATTTCACAGGTACGTCCTGCATTCACTAAATCAAAAGCTAAGCTTGGTGCTGAAGGTTCAGTATCTTATTTATATGATGTAGAATCTGTTGTTCAGTTCAAAGGAATGGACGAAGAAACTGCAATTGATGCATTAATCGAAGGCGAAGTTGATCCTAAAGATATCGTCACTTTAGAAGATGGCAGCTTAAAGATTACTGGTGAACCAACTGATTACAACGCAATCAAGACAGCTATTGAAAACAAGCTTCCTGATGTTGATTTTGATGTTGATGAAATCCAGACTAAGCCACAGGAAACAGTTGAACTTGAAGGAGAAGACATGGTATTATTCGAAAGATTAATGACTCTTCTTAACGACTGTGATGATGTTGACCAGGTTTATCACAACGTTTCTAACTATGATGATGGTGAAGAAGAATAGCGAGAGCTATTCTTTTTTTACGCAAAAAAATACGGTTCTTATGAACCGTATCCTAATTACTTATGGGCAACAACGTCTTCCTTAATCGCCTGATCACTGACTGCCTTAGCAACAGTTACTGCTACACGAGGATCAGTCGCACGAGGAATGATGTAATCCTTATTTAATTCTTCATCGCTTACAAGGCTTGCTAAGCCCTTTGCAGCGGCTAATTTCATACCTTCAGTAATCTTAGTCGCATGAACATCTAAAGCGCCTCTAAATAAGCCTGGGAAGGCTAATACGTTATTGATCTGGTTAGGAAAATCTGAACGTCCAGTTCCTACTACTGCGGCACCTGCATCTACTGCATCATGATATTTGATTTCAGGTTCTGGATTAGCCATTGCAAATACAACAGGCTTTTCCTTCATTGACTGAACCATCTCTTTAGTAAGAAGTCCTGGAGCTGAAACACCAATAAAGACATCTGCTTCTTTTACTGCTTCGGCCATAGTCATACGTTTATTAGATTTATTTGTGATTTCTGTTAATTCCTGAGTTAAGAAATCATACTTGTCATAATCATCCTTGATCACAATACCATTGATATTAAAGCCATAGATTTCCTTTACACCTAAATCATGAATCATATGGATAATAGAACTTCCTGCAGCACCTGTACCACTTACTACAACAGTCACATCTTCTGGTTTCTTATCAACAACCTTTAAAGCATTCACTAAAGCAGCAGTAACGACAATAGCTGTACCATGCTGGTCATCATGGAATACAGGAATGTCTAATTCTTTCTTAAGTGTTCTTTCAATTTCTACACATCGTGGTGCACTGATATCTTCTAGGTTAATACCACCAAAAGTAGGGGCAATCTGTTTACAGAACTTGATGATTTCCTGAGGATCCTTTGTATCAATACAAAGAGGTACAGCATCAATATTCGCATATTTCTTAAATAGAATAGATTTACCTTCCATAACTGGAAGTCCTGCAGCAGGTCCAATATCACCTAGGCCTAATACAGCAGTTCCATCACTCACTACTGCCACACTATTACCCTTCCATGTATAATCATATACGGTTTCTGGATTATTGTGGATTTCACGACATGGCTGTGCTACACCTGGTGTATAAGCCATTGATAAATCTTCCATTGTTTCCATTGGGACCTTCACATTGATTTCCATCTTACCATGATGTTCTTTATGAAGTGCTAATGCTTTTTCATATATATCCATATTTCTTCTCCTTATCAACATTTTTACACCAAAATTATACGAAGCATTGAAAGAGAAGTCAATAAAAGAGCACTTTCGTGCTCTTAAATGAATTATAGAGTTGTCACCATTAATTCTAGTCCACCTTCATAATGTACTAGATCAACATCAGAACAGATGATGAACTGATCACCCTTCTTAATAGGCATATCATTGACAGTACCCTCACCATCAATAACTGATACTAACTGGAATGGATCATCATTCTTAATTTCTGTGCTACCTTCAATTAAGTAATGATCTACAGTTAAATATTCGCATTTTAAATATCTAGTCTTAGAACCATGGTCTAATTTAGTATTCACGAATAATTTATTCTGATCTAAGTCAGCTGGTACCTTTGTACAGTCGATTGACTGCTGTACATGTAATTCTCTTTCTTTACCATCATCACCTTTACGATGATAATCATAGACACGATAAGTGACATCTGAAGACTGCTGTGCTTCATAAATTAATGAACCACCACAGATAGCATGTAATGTACCTGCTGGGATATAGAAGAAATCACCTTTATGAATTTTAAAACGATTCAATAATTCATCATACTTATCTTCTTCAATATCTTTAATGAATTCTTCTTTAGTCTTTGCATAATGACCCATAACCATATCTGTACCAGCATCTGCCTGTAATACATACCATGATTCAGTCTTACCTAAAGAATTTTCATGAATTTTTGCATATTCATTATCTGGATGTACCTGTACAGATAAATCCTGTTTTGCATCAATGATCTTTACAAGTAATGGGAACTGATCACCTTCTACATTACCAAATAATTCACGATGATTTTCAAACATCCATGATACTGTTTTTCCTTTATATTCACCTTCAACGATTGGGCAATCGCCGCTCTTATGCCCTGAAATAACCCACGCTTCACCTGTATGATCACTTGGGATATCATAGCCATAAACATCTCTTAACTTAGTTCCACCCCAGATTTTTTCTTTTAAAACTGGCTGGACCTTTAAAATATGACCCATTATATATTCCTCCTATTTCATATAATCATATTCTAATATATTCATTCCTTTTTTTCTAGTCTAGCGCTTACTTTGTATGTTTTTTACAGCTTGCCTGGATAATCTTCTTCTGTATAAATCTTATATCCTTCTTTTTTCAGTAATCTTACAAAGATACCATCTGCATCAATGACTTTATGAGAGAATGATCCATCATAAATATGATTTAAGCCACAGCTAGGAGAACGACTCTTTAAAATAACATATTCAATATCATATGCTTTTAGTATATCAAGTGCCTTCTGTGCGCCTTCTACATATTCCTTTGTAACGTTTTTACCACTCACTGTCTGAACTCGTAGTGGATCTTCTGAAACAATTTCAGCTGGATCTCTAGGAATACTCAGCCCACCTAATACTTCAGGACATACAAGAACTGCATTTCCTTTTTTATCAATCAGTTCTAATGCATCCTGCTTATTTGAATCGCCTCGATAAGTACAATTATAGCCGCATAAACATTTACTTATTCCAATCATCTACATACTCCTTGATGTCATGTGCCTTATAAGCGATTTTAGTGGCACCTGCAGCCTTTAACTCTGCTTCTCCTCTAAATCCCCAGTCGCATCCAATTGTCTTCATAGAAGCGTTAATTCCTGTTTCTATATCAACATTAGAATCACCAATAAAGACACATTCATCCTTAGTTAAGCCAATATCATTTAATGCAAGATTTAAAGAAGTAATATCAGGCTTTTTAGGATAATTGACACAGCCTCCATATGTAGTCATAAAACGATCACCAAATAACTTAGGAATAATCACTTCAGCCACTGTATGTGGTTTATTTGTGACACAGGCAAGTTTAATACCTTCTTTATGTAAATCTTCTACTAATTCCTTAATTCCTGGATAAGGTGCTGTGTAATCAAAACAATGATCCTTATAATAATCCATGAACTCCTGCAGGCATTGATCAAAAAGATCCTGATGTTCTTCTCCTAATGCACGTTCTACAAGTTTAAGAACACCATTACCTACATATTGTTTATAATTTTCAATAGGGTGTGGTGCTAAACCACATACTTCCAATGCATGATTTGTACTTACTGCAAGATCCTTTAAAGAATCTACTAATGTTCCATCTAAATCAAATATACAACCTTTTATCATAACGACCTCCGTAATTACCCCCATTATAGCATTCCTCCCCTGCAAGTTTAAGAGCAATTCTGCAATTGTTTTCGCTTACAGGGAATGATATAATAGACTGGAATGAGGTGAAACTATGAACGGATTAAAAGAACATAAATATATGGATTTCTTAACAACTATTGGCTATATCGTATTTGCGTTATGCTGTGTGATTGGCTTCTTTACACATTTATATATTTTATTTGCGGTAGGCTTTATTTCAATCTTCGTATTAAGATTAATTGGCTACTCTTTAGACCGCTTTGAAGAATATAAACGTGGTTATTAGTCTAGTTTTCTAGACTTTTTTTATTGCATGATAAAAGGATATGGGAACGCGTCCCATATCCTTGTTTTTTTTATTCTTCTTCTGTAGCTGGTAAAGTTTCTACAACTTCATGACATCTTGGACATAATCCGTCTACTAATTCGCCTTCTTCGAACCAGTTCCAGCATCTTGGACACTGAACACCTACGAATTTTTCAGCCTTGATGAAACAAGTTTCATATTCATCTTTACCTTCAGCATTGTCATCTAAAGTAACCTTTGCGACAATGAATAACTGCTTCATAGAATCTTCTAATGCAGCTAAAGACTTATATTCATCCTTAAGAGTGATAGTAAGCTTACCTTCCATGTTAGAATTGATGACTTTTTCAGCTCTTAAGTTTTCTAACGACTTCATTACATCAGTACGTAAGTTCATGAATAAGTCGAACTGTTCTTTTAATGCATCCGCATTTTCAATTTCGAACTTTTCAGGCTTAGCTTCTAGGAATACAGATTCTTCCTGAGCAGCATCACAATGGAAGTGATCATGTAATTCTTCTGCAGTGAAGACTAAGATTGGTGAGATTAATTTCATCATTGTCTTAGCATGATGATAAAGAACTGTCTGAACCTGTCTTCTTCTTGTAGAATCAGCCTTTTCGATATAAAGGATATCCTTTGTGAAGTCCATATAGAATGCACTTAATGTATTAGTGAAGTAGTTTAAGATTTCCTTATTTGTTTCTGAGAAGTTATAAGCATCCATAGACTTATGATATGCATCCATTAAGTCATTTAGCTTAGCTAACATATACTGATCTACTGGTTCTAACTGATTAACTGGTAATACATCAGTATCCTTGAAATCATTTAAGTTACCAAGTAAGAAACGCATAGTATTTCTTACCTTACGATAGCTTTCAGATACTTTCTTTAAGATATCATCAGAGATACGTACATCTGACTGGAAATCTACAGTAGTAGCCCATAATCTTAAGATATCAGCACCCCATTTATTGATTGTCTTGATAGGATCAACCGCATTTCCACCAGACTTACTCATCTTTAATCCCTTACCATCAAGAGTGAAACCATGAGATAAAACAGTCTTATATGGTGCTTTACCATGTACTGCAGTACCGATGATTAATGAAGAGTTGAACCATCCACGATACTGGTCACTACCTTCGAAGTAAAGATCAGCTGGATAACCGAATCCTCTTTCTACTAATACACCAGTATGTGATGAACCTGAGTCAAACCATACGTCCATGATATCTTTTTCTTTCTTGAAGATACCATTTGGTGAATGTTCATTTGTATAACCTTCTGGTAATAAATCTTTTTCATCTCTTTCAAACCATACGTTTGAACCGAATTCTCTAAATAATGCAGATACGTGATCAAATACTTTCTGATCAATAACAGGAGTACCATCTTCACAATAGAAGATTGGAATTGGAACACCCCAAGTTCTCTGTCTTGAGATACACCAGTCACCACGGTCTTTGATCATGTTATAGATTCTGATATGACCCCATTCATTGATCCAGTTAACGCTATCGATTTCACTTAATAGTTTTTCTCTGATTTTATCGATAGAACAGAACCACTGGTCAGTTGCTCTGAAGATGATAGGCTTCTTAGTACGCCAGTCATGAGGGTAGCTATGTGTAATCCAAGTAAGATTTAATAAAGCACCTAATTCTTCTAGTTTTACTGTAACAGTCTTGTTTGCATCATCAACATACTGACCTGCAAGCCATTCACCACATGAATCCATCATGCAGCCATGTTCATCAACGTTTACAAGTACTGGTAATTTATATTTCTGACAGATGTTAAAGTCGTCTACACCAAATCCACTTGCTGTATGAACGCATCCAGTACCTGAATCAGTTGTAACATGGTCACCCATGATAACTAATGATTCTCTTTCTGGATAAAGTGGATGAGTACATGTGATATATTCTAATTCTTCACCTTTGAAACGTTTTAAGATTTCTTTTTCTTTTAATCCGAATGTTTCCCATAATGAATCAACTAATTCTTCTAAGACAACAAGATTGCCTTTTTCAGATTTAACTAATGCATAAGTGAAACGTGGATTTAAGCAGATTGCCTGGTTTCCTGGAATTGTCCAAGGAGTAGTTGTCCAGATAACGAAATAGTTGTCATCACCTTCTAAAATGCCTTTACCATCTTTTACTTTGAAACGTACATAGATAGTAGGTGATTTTACATCATGGTATTCTACTTCTGCTTCAGCTAATGCTGATTCAGATGAAGGTGACCAGTATACTGGCTTTAATCCTTTGTAGATTAATCCATCTACAGCCATCTTTGCAAATACATCAATCTGTCTTGCTTCGAATTCTTTATGTAAAGTTAAATATGGATGTTTGTAGTCTGCAAATGTACCAACACGGATACACTGCTGCATCTGACGTTCTACCTGCTTTAATGCATATTCATAACATTTTTCTCTGAACTTTGCAGTAGACATAGATTTTCTATCTACACCCTGCTTCTGAATCGCATTTTCGATAGGTAAACCATGAGTATCCCAACCTGGAATATATGGTGTATAGAAACCTTCCATATTCTTATAACGACAAATAACGTCTTTAATAACCTTATTTAACATATGTCCAACATGCATGTTACCATTTGCATATGGAGGTCCATCATGGAAAATGAAATGTTCTTTTCCTTCATTCTGCTTGATGACCTTTTCATACATGTTAGCGTTCTGCCATCTTTCTACGTAAGCAGGTTCCTTAGTAGGAAGCTTACCACGCATCTCAAAATCAGTTTTTGGCATTAAGAGTGTGCTTTTGTAATTCATATATATCCCCTTTCACAAATAAAAAAACGTCCTTCATAAAGGACGTTTGCACGCGGTACCACCTTTGTTCATATCAATAGATATGCACTTAAGATTTTAACGCAATCAACGGCATTCCCTACTTATTTCAGGATGCAGCTCCAGAGTGATTCCTGACCAATACACCTTCACCGTTTCCACCAGCCACGGCTTCTCTATAAGTTCTCTTGATCAGCGCTCTCTTTCTTCGCTTTTTTTTCTTCTTCATTAATTAAACTAAAAATTTCTGATTTGTCAATAGTTTCTAACAATTCTGTGCTGATTTTTACAATTTCAGCCCTGAAATCTTTTGCTTCGTCCTTGAAACCATCTACTTCATCACTTAAGCCTTTCACATAATTCATTGATTCTTTTAGAATCATATTCGCATTATGCTTCGCCTTTGTAATAAGTTCACTGGCTTCTTTTAAAGCAAGACGGGAAATCTCCTCATTGGTCTTTCGTTCAATAGATTGACGATTGGCCATCGCAATATTCTCTTTTTTGATCTTTTCTAATTCTTCTTCAAGTCTTCTAATCTGCAGTGATCTATCCTGGATATTCTTTTCTAGACTCGCAATAGTTTCATCTACTTCTTCAGTATTATATCCACGAAACTGCTTATTGAACATGTATCCCATAATCGTTCCCTCATCGATAATATTGGCCTTCTATTACATAATTATCCTGCTTTGTTCTTCTATCGGTTATGAATATCTTTACTCGGCCATGATGACGTAAAGATATTATAGCGTTATTATCGCATATTTTTGAAATATCTTCAATAACTTTGTAGTTCAGCTTGACATACTGCCCATGAATAGCTTCAACTGCTTTATTACGGGAAATACCAAAGAGTGCAGCGACCATCTTATCAAGACGCAAAGAAGAAACAATGACTGTTTTTGTATAAGTATCTGCATGAATAGAGAGACGTTCTTTAATTTCTACGAGATGAATAGAGGAACGCTTAATACGTGTTAAGTTCATACGGATATAGTCACTGTTTTCTTTTGTACAGGCAAAAGAAAGAGGTTCTTCATTAATATCACCAATACATTGACGTTTAATGCCTAAATGCATAAGGGCTCCTAATACATCTGAATGTTTGAGTTTGCCAAATGTATCATTATAATCCACCCTAAAAACAGTTACTTTAAAATCTTCAGGTTCAAATTCATAGAAATCAGGTGCAATGAGTACTCTTTTATTTTCTGCCCCATCAAATCCACCATCTGCTTCTACTTTAAGTTCATGTCCAATAACACTTTCTACAATGGACTGTTGATGAGGATCAAGAAATGTCGTAAGAATCATGCGCTGTGAATAAAGTGCCTGATCCTTGTAATCTAATATTTTTGAAACAAATTCTTCATCGCCTTTAAAATGTTCTAACATCTGTCATAAAAAAAGTATTAGCGTATGCTAATACTTATTCCTCCGTAGATGCTTGTGGTTCATCATCAAGAGTGATTGAACCAGTTACGCCGATATTCTTAGGTGTACATAAGAAAATCTTAGGACCGATTACCTGAATATCACCGTCAATCGCAAAAATAACACCAGTTAAGAAATCAACTACACGCTTCTGCTGTTCTTTCTGTAAACGATGTAAGTTAACTACAGCAGCCTTATTCTTCTTTAAATAACCACCAATTTCCTGAGAATCAGAATAAGCGCGTGGTTCAAATAATACAAGACTAGAGTTGGCATCAAATGGCTTCAACATCTCGCTTGTCTTTTTAGTCTTATTGTTTTCAAAAATATTAGATTTTTGTTCCTGTCCGTTTTGTGCTGTATTGTAATCTTCTGTATATCCTTCTTCTTCTTCACCGAATAACCAATCTTTTACCTTATCCATACACATGTCAAACCTCCTGTCGTTTTTCTCATTATATCACATCAATTATGAGATTTGTATACATTTCTATTCTCTAATCCAAAGATACGTGCAGAATATGAGCCTGGCTCTGTATCATGAAGGGCTTTTTCAAACATATTCATACGTGCATCCACATTATCAATAAGTGTCAATGCTTCTGCTTCAGGAATCTGTGGTAATACTGGTGAACCAAATTCCTGCTTACCATGATGAGAAAGAATCATATGTTCTAATAGATAAACTTCTTCTCCCTCGATATGTAATTCTTCAGCCATTTCTTTCACCATTGCATGACCAATAGAAATATGTCCTACAAGACTTCCTTCAATAGAATAGGCGGGTACAATAGGTCCTGTAAACTCTTTAACCTTACCGATATCATGTAAAATAACTCCTGCATAAAGTAGATCAGCATCAAGATAGCTATAGACTTCAATAAGCTGATCTGCAAGCTTCAACATACATAAAGTATGATATAGAAGACCTGATGCAAAATCATGATGATTTTTTGTGGCAGCAGGATAGTTCACAAAGGCTGTATAATGCTTTTCAATAAGTCCATGAACAATCGCATAAAGACGAATATTATGGATCTTCTTCATGTACTTGTCTAATTCCTTCTGCATCACTGCTTTTTCAATAGGAGGCTGAGGTAAGAATAAAGCCTTCTGTTCATCATTCATTTCAATAGGCTCAAGCTTAACGATTTTCATCTGTCTCATGCCCTTATAATTGATGATATCCCCTTTTCCTCTTACAACCTGTCCTCTTTCAAATAAGCGGATCTGTTCATCTGTTGCAGACCAGAGTTTCGCATCAATAGTACCTGTCGCATCCTGTAAGACTATATTTAAATAAGACGATTTATTGGCGCCATTGGTTTTACCTACAGTTACAGAAATAATAATAGCCTCAAATCCTACTGTTTCTTTTCCTGGCTGCATTTCATTAATTTTAATCATTTATTTCACTCCATATTTCATCCATCACAATCAAGATATCTTCGTAGTCATACCCCTTCTGTTTTAGAAAACGGCTGATTCGCATCTTAAGTTCCTGACCGTGATATTTATTTTGATAACGTTTATATGTCTTTTCACATTCCTTTTTTAATAAAGACAATGTACGTTCATGAGAAAATTCGAAGTCATAAGTATTCATAACTGATTCAATTGTACTTTGACTAAATCCCTTATTAAATAGGGTTCTCTTGATTTTTTGAATTAATCCCTGTGGAGACAGCTTACTATTTGTATGATAAAGCTGATTCACAATATTTAAAGCATAGTCTTTTTCTTCAGTTTCGTCAAACTTCTCGATTTCTTCTTCAATCAGATATTCAGGTATATCTTTATTTTTTAAATCAAGAATTGCTTTTTTAAAGCCTTTTCCCTTCTTTAAAGTGGCTTCAATGTAATTTTTTACATATTTTCTATCATCAATCAAATGACGATCAGTTAATAAAGCCATGCATTTCATGATTTCTATTTCATTATATTCGCCATATGTCTCTAATCTTTTGACTAGATCATGGAAACAATAATCATGATAACTAAGAAGTTTAATAGCTTTGAAATAAAGCTGTCTCACATTCTGCTTTTCTTTAAGAATATCAATCACATCCTGATTAATGCGTGCTCCTCTTACAAGATGGAATGAATCGACATCGTCTAAAGAACATTCTAGTGTCACTTTTCTTTTACCACTATTGAATTCTATAGAAACCATCTTTTCATGTGGTGTTAATGAAGAAACAATAAAACAATTTTCAAAATGATCTATAGATGTATCATACACTTGCATCACTCCTTCATAGAAAGTATGAGAGTCAAATTGCTGGGCATGCTTAACTGCATGCTGTTTATAAGGTATTAAATCCTTATGAGAGAGTTCTATTACTTTATCTACATATTCTTCTTTAGAATAGAAGAAATGACCATTTTTACCCTCCACAATAACAGGATCAAGATTAGAATCATAACGTGCTAAAACAGGCAATGAAGAAGCCATTGCTTCAATAAATGTGAGTCCTTGTGTTTCTGTTAAGGAAGCAGAGACAAAGAGATCTCCAGAATAATAGAAATCAGGAATCACATCTGCACTCTGGCATCCTGCAAAACGAATATATTCATCCATCTTTAAATCATGTGTTAGTTGAGTGAGAGTCTCTTTGGCTGGACCATCACCAATGATGAACAAACGAATATCTGGATTTCTTTTGATGATTTCAGGCATTGCACTAATTATGAAATCTAAAGATTTTTCTTCTGCGAGTCTGCCTAAAGAAATAAGGCTAAAGTGATTTGTAAGACTATATTTCTCTTTAATTTGTTTTGTATGGTCTTCATTATGTATTTTAAAACGTTCTAATTCTAGTCCTGTAGGTACTATATTAATTTCCTTATTAATACCGATAGATTTCATCATAGAAGCTGTCTTATCACTAGGTACAATAAGAGAAGTAGTATGTGTTGTATAGACCTTCATAAGTTTCTTTACTATGATTTTCGCAATAGCGTCTAGTGGCTGTAATCCTTTAGTAACATAGTAAGTATAATCATAAAGATTCGTATGGAATGTATAAACAGTGGGCACATTAAGCTTATATCCACATAATCGACCAAATAATCCTACGCCATATTCAGTCTGGGTATGAATAATATCAGGATTGAATTCTTTGATCTGTTTAAATATTTTATTATTATAAATTCCAGCCATACGATATCCATAAATACTTTTAAGAGATATGCCATTCATCCTAATAATAGAAGAATCGTCATTCATTTGAACACCATGAGGAGGAATTGTCGTTATAATCAAGACTTGATGACCATGTTTCATTAATTCGTTTCTAAGTATTCCGATTGATGAAACAACGCCATTAATATCAGGATAATAAGTGTCTGTAAATATCGCAATACGCATGATTAGTCTCCTTTAACTTGCACTTATATTATACTGAATATAATGTAGATGTAAAATTAAAAACACAAAAAAAAGGACCTGGCAGCTTGCTATTGTCGCGTCTTCACACTATCGTCGCCGT